>Ga0070724_10001189_pt1 | contig 15944 bp, 16 predicted proteins | sample tdDd001_FD_67278 | JGI IMG/M metagenome (GOLD analysis project Ga0070724, IMG submission 67278) | Marine sediment microbial communities from the Atlantic coast under amendment with organic carbon and nitrate - tdDd00.1 | ecosystem: Environmental > Aquatic > Marine > Coastal > Sediment | place... | reverse complement strand
TTTGGCGTACTCAGAGCCTGGTTATGGTTAAACGTGACACTGATTATTGGTTATTTTATCGATCTGGCGATGCAGGAAGCCGGGCTTAAGTTGCCTATGTTTGTCGCCTGCCTGCTCGCCGGTATTATTATCGGCAATGTCGGTCGTGCTCTTCTGAACCGTAGGAAGGACAAAGATTTTACTTACGTCGAAGAGGCTTCCAGGGGCTTATCATTAATTCAGGATATCTGTTTAGGCATGTTTTTAACGATGGCGCTGATGAGCCTGAAGATTTGGGAGCTTGAGGGCAGCCTGTTTTATATTTCGGTCGTGATGTCGATACAGGTACTGTTGTCGGTGTTGTTTACCGTCTTTATTGTGTTTCGCGCCATGGGTAAAGATTATGAAGCGGCGGTTATCTGCTCCGGTTTTGGTGGGGTAACCTTAGGCTCTACGGCTACGGCTATCGTAAATATGACGGCAGTGTCTCAGCAATACGGTGCGGCGCACAGGGCCTTTATTATTGTGCCCTTGGTGTGTGGTTTCTTTATCGATATTATCAATGCGATGATTATCAACTTGTTTGTAAACTTTTAGCTTATAAGAACTAGCTTATTAGAATTAGCTTTGTAAGCTGAAGTGCCAGGTTAACCAGAATAGTTTCAAGCTCTGATAACTGGTGATATCGATAGTAGCCTTATCGATATCACCTTAAACCTGTTCAAGGTTGATGATTAATCTTGGATTAGTTCGTTCACTATCAGTTTCAGCAGAAAGGTTTCCCGCTCGATCGACATCCCTTTCTTCGGGCTGTTAGCCATAGTGTGTTCGTTATGGGCTATCGCCTCATGAATATTAATCCACACCGGTTCCATGCCATTTTGTATCTCATGCTCTTCCAGTCGAGTCTCGCCTAACTCAGGGTGGATGTTACACACATAGCAATAAGATTCCATATGTACGATATCGTAATCCTCTTTATACCAGGGCCGGTACTCCTGATATAAACCAAATTCACTCATAATCTCTATATGTTGAGCGCCGGTTTCCTCTTCTAACTCCCTGAGCAATCCAGCTTCAATCTCTTCGCCGTCATCGATGCCGCCACCTGGAATACTGTAATCATGATAACGCTCGGTATAGAGCATTAAGATATTATCACCGTCCAAAATGATGCCTCTGGCAGCCTTACGGTGGAACTGCTTGCCTTCGAGAGTTAGAATATCGGGGTGAATCGTGGATTTTAATAGGCGCATGAAAGTGTCTGGTGCCGGAACGGATAAAATGGCTAGCGAGTATACCTCAGAGTGTTGAAGATTGTTCCGTGAATTGTTTATTCGAATTTAATTCTTTTTTTATTATCACTTGGAGTAGTCAAATCCTGATTGCACCGCTTTCCTGAGACGCTATTTAATGCTCTTTTCAAGTGCTCGATAGTCATCGATTATCTGCGCTAGCATATCGACATCGGTACTTGAACCGGCACTTTTTTGCATGCGTTGGTAATGCAATATTGTTTTATGCAGGTATTGTTTGTCCGCATCCTGAGACAGGTTCCACATGATAGAGCCGACGTTCACTATGGCTTGCTCGCTATCTGTAGATAGATGCATTATTTCATAGAAGCGTTTGTTCTCCTGAATGAGGCATTCGTTGACCAGACCTAACTTGAGCTGACTTAAGTGCTGCCTGAGTTTGTAGTTGTGATGAACCGGGCAGAGGAGAAACTCAAAATGTTTGCTTGGGTAGTTAGTCATGATTGAGCTGATTAACTCTATGAGTAACTCTCCACCTACACCGGCGATGATAATGAGATGTGACTCACAGTCGTCAAAGTCAGAGATAGGCAGGTGTGCTACATCGATGCAGTGAACCTGCCAATGACTCATTTGGGCTTCATCGAGCGAGGAAGTGTCGTCGGTTGATTGATATGAGGGGAAAAAGCGGGTGAGTTTTTTTTCGAGATCGCCCATCAACTCTTCGACAACATCGACGAAGTGAATGGTGCCGGCGGCTCCTCTTTGAAGGAGTCTGGCTCCAAGCAGCCCATGATCACAACAACAATCCCAAATATGGTCATAGTGATTGTTTATCATATTGTCTATTTGGCTCAATCGCTGGCTGATCTTCACGGTGTCCTCCTGTTATACCAATTGCATTAAATAATTAACCAATTCAGAGCCCCTCAGGCTTTTCAATTCAAGGCGCATTGATGAGGAAATGGTTACTCCCTTTTAAATCAATGCAAAGCAGAAGTGGGAAGCCTGAGAGACTCACGTAGTGCGAGCTTCAAAGCCCTATATGCTGCACTGGATGCTTTCGATATAGAATAACTATTAGCTTCAATCATCCTACTTGCCTACAGAGCTTTGAATTCTCGCTGAATGGTCAGATACTTAATGCAATTGGTATTATACCCATCTCATTAAATCCGTATTTAATACCAATCAGTATAAAGACCTGAGAGGATCCCGCTCAAAGAGCAGCTATTCAACAGGCTAGGTATTATACCGGTTGGTATTATCACAATAGGCTATTGTATCGCTTTTCTCCATTATGGGTATTGAGAAAGTTAGTATTGCGAACACAGATCTTGTAAGTATATCGCTTGTAAGTATAGAGCCTTGTAAGCGCTGGCAGGCCGGGTGCCCGCTTTAGCTATTCTCCCCAATGAGCAGCGAGGTGAGTGGGGGCGATATCGAGCTTACATTATCTTGATGATGTCGACGATATTCACAGCCCTCCCTTCATTATGCTCTTCTTGATTTTTTGCCTCTGTTACCTTCACCTTATAGCCGCCGAAGTAAGCCTTTACCTCGTCTGAAGATGGCATTCTGATATTTTGGGCGACCTCTGCTTTGATTGTTGCAGTTTGAGTTTCCTGTAGCACCGAGAGGCTTTCTGAGTCGACTAAATTGATGGCGGTGGACAGTAAAATGATTATAGCTATCAGGACTTTCATATCTATCGGTATGTGTTATTGGCTGTGAGTGGGCAAGATTATGATTGGCTTATCTTTAAGAATCATTTGAATGAGTCCTAATGATCCATAGAGAAGAGGAACTCGGGGGGGAAGCGGAGTTGAGAGGGAATCTATTTTGCGAGGGAAGTATACTGAGTGAAAAGTGTGTTTAGTGAAAAGTGTGCTGAGGTGAACTGTCGACTTAATGACTCGCCTGGATAAAGACAGTACGATTGTCGGGACTCCGCAGAGCCACGACTCTTTTATTCAGGCAAGATCAAATCAGGAGCCGGTTGTATTATGCTTAAAGCAGTAGCTCTATCTCTAGCTCGATGTCTGTACAGTGTTTGTTACAAAATACCCCGTACTTCTTTTCTGTCCCATTCTCTGTCGGTACTACCAGCTTCAAGGGTTGTTTGCAGGTTTCACAAAGTACGGTATTGCCTTTAAACAGCCTTTTAATCAAGTTCTTCTGTTCATTGAAAGACTTGGCCGTTGTCTTATTGATGCTTGAAAAATCGATTTTTTGAGTCTCAGTAGTCATAAGATGATCTTATATTTTTAGATATTGGTAGGAGTATATCCTTAGCTTGGTGTTTGATGAAACGGATTTTAATGAAATTCAGTGAATAGCCGGGCTTTTTTGTACCGCCGCCGTTAGCAAATGTTCGAAAATTTGGATTTAAGAGTCATACTTAAGTTGTGTTTTGGTATCGGCGTCGAATAACTCTGACAATCTAGTATACAATTTCAATAAATTTAATGAGTTATATTAGTAGGTAATAGCCTAGAGAGGTAAAATGCTACGAGTCGTTTGTGCCTTACTCTGTTTTTTCTGCCAGATGCTCCAAGCCGAAGAGGTTATGGCTCAAGAGTCTAAGCATAATAAAGGGGAGGCTGAAGTTGAAAGGCTTGAAGTCATAGCCATGGATTATGCGCCATTTACTTCAGCAAGCTCAGATGACAATGGGTTGGCATTCAAGTTGTTGGCCGATGCCTTAGGTGGATCCGTTCGGGTACAACCTCAGTTTTTGTCTGCAGCTCGGGCACATCGAATGGTTCAGGAAGGAGAGTGGTGTGCCAGCTTTTATCCCCCGCAAAGCCCGGTCGATGAGCATCGGCTTATCGGCCTGGCGGATGAACCTATAAAGTTGGGTTTATATCGGCGCCGGGAAGCGACACCATTTTCCTGGCAAGATCTGAGCGAATTAACGGGTAAGCGAGTGGCCTATTTCAGGGCGTTAGAACGTGATGGTCTTGGCTTTGAGATGACGCAGGCCGGCATGAATATTTTTAGTGTTGAAACCACCAGGCAAGGTGTTCAGCTTCTCGCTAAGGGGAGGGTGGACTATGCTTTTGGCGATCAGGTTTCAGGTCCTGCGATAATGAAGCTATTGGGGTTAGATCCCGAGGAGTTTCAATTTTCTGAAACCGTTTTCAGAGACCTTCCTGTTGGGATCTGGTTAAACCTCTCTTGTCCGCAAGCTATTTCGGCCTTTCACTATCTGGACAGCAACGGATACCAGCAAATCGATACAGATAATTTATAGGTATCGTTTCAGTTGGAAAACGTTGTCCTGTTTTCGTCAGGTCTCAACCCTTAGTTCGCCTCTTAACAAACTTGTCGCCGCTGGCTTAAATATTTAAAATAACCGCATCGAATGTGATATCGCTATGGTTTGACGCTAAAGCATCAAAACCCCTTTATAAAAACTGTTAACAGAAGATCCGCAAATTATGCCAAAAGAAGTAAATATCGATAAGAACAGTGATTCATCGATTGACGATGCACCAGTCGACGTTCAGTTAGCTGTCGATCTTATCTATCTTTTTGAGAGTAATGAGATAGATCCCCAAGTTGCGCTGTCAGCCATAGAGATGGTTAAGTCTGATCTCATTGCCAAGCTGTCCAAGTAAGTTGTTTAAGTTAGTTGTTTAAGTAAACCCGCTTCCTATTCTTCGGGCTCTAATTCAGTTGGAACACCTCTTAAATCTTGTTCGGTGCGATTCAATAGCCATTACTTTGATGAAAGTTTAGTCAGACAAGCTCGGTCTCTTATACTAATGCGGTATTTCCATATGAGTAGTTCTACTCTATTTCGGCGCTTCTCTCACTGTCTTTTAGAGACAGTACTAGAGAGAGCCGAACAGCTTGAGGAGTGGATATGTGCAGCACACCTAAAACGAATTTGTCAGCGAAAATGCCTAAGACGCCATTTCGAAGCTTTATGGCGAGCATGACGCTTACCCAGCGTAAACGTTTTGCAGAGGTTGCGAACTGGGCCGAAGAGCGTCGTGAGATCAGAGAGCATTATCGTCAGCGCGCTGAGAAAAAAGCACAAAACCTTGGTCAGATTCAAGCCGCTCCAAGTTTGTTCCAGCGGATTAAAATATTTTGTGATCAAACGATTAAGCTGATGGGGTGAACACTGTCGACAATTCTGATACGGGAGGGGGGTTGTAACCCGTGAGACAATAATCGAGTATTCCCCCCCTTGCTTAGAACGTTTAAAAGCTCAGCTTCTTATCCATTTACTGTCTTAAATTGGCAGATGACCCACTTTAACGAAAATGATTGTCTCCTGTTTGACAAAAGGATGATGCTCGCTCAGGTGTGGGCTACGTACCCAGCTGTGTGTCGGGTACTGGCCGTGCTCATCTTCAAACAGCCCTGACAGCACCAGTATCTCCTCACCACCGAAGTGTCGGTGAGGCTGGAAAACCTCATCGGCAGGCCATTTTACCAGCGCGGTATGTTGGCCCTCAAAATCATGCAGTGACATGACCTTCAGACCGCCAATACCGGCTTGCCAGGGCTGTTTTTCTGTGTCGATTCGTACTCGCTCTCTATCTCTGAGGTCAAACTGATTGAGTTTGACAAACAAGATGCAGCCATCGGTGCTGAAAGGACGATGATGGCTACCCGGTGGGTTACGGATATAAGTGCCCTGGGGATAGTCACCATCTTCATCTGAAAAGGTGCCCTCCAGGACGAGTATCTCCTCACCCTGAGGGTGGCTATGGGCACTGAAATGTGTCCCAGCTTGATAGCGGACTATGCTGGTGGCATGGCCACTCTCCAGGTTTTCCCTTGCCAGAGGCTTGCGGGTGACGCCTTCGAGAGGACTGGGAAGCCAATCTAAGGTGTTTGAGTCGACAACGACTCTTTTAGAAAAATCCAGATTGAGATGCTGCATATGCCACCCTTGTTGTGTCTTATGTTGCCCGAACCTCGAACCTCGAACCTCGAACCTCGAACCTCGAACCTCGAACCTCGAACCTCGAACCTCGAACCTCGAAAATAGAAGTATGATACAGGTTTAGCCTTAATTGCGACCGGCCATCACGCCACCATCGATATCCCATATTGCCCCAGTAACCCAGTCACTGTCACCGGAAAGCAGAAAACTGATGCTGTTAGCGATGTCTGTCGGCGTGCCGATTCGACCAATAGGGTGGAAACTATTAAAGCCAGCCAGAGCTTCATTCATCTGTGCCGGGTCGATAAAGGTTCGGTAAATCGGAGTCTTAACCACGGCAGGTGATACGGCGTTTACCCGGATATTAAAATCTGCCAGCTCCATTGCCATATGTTGAGTTAATGCATGCAACCCGGCTTTTGCCATGGAATATGCGGATGATGGGGTGGCTTTTATCGCTTGTTTGGCCCACATTGAGCCAATGTTCACCACGTTGCCGCCACCATTTTTAATCATGTTTTTGGCTACCGCTTGAGAGATGATAAAGGTCGCCTTGTTCAGCCCCATATAGATCTCATAATCACTTTCATTATGTTCAATGAAAGGCTTGGGGTTGAAATACCCGGCGGCATTGACCAGGTAGCCTATGTTTGTTGTCGGTAGTTCGACAAAGTCTGTGATGCGTTGTACATGACTTGTTTGAGACAGGTCGGCCTGAATACCAGATGCTTTATCTCGGCCGGTATTGACGCTCTTGTTTAAGCTATTGAGTTCTGTCAGTGCCCTATCGAGTTTCGCTGAATTATTGCCGACGATGACGACGTCAATGCCTGCCTCGATGAGCTGCTTCGCCGTCTCAAAGCCCATGCCGCTGGTGCCACCTATGATGAGTGCCACACCTGTTTGAGTAAATTTCATAACTGATATTTCCTGTTTCTATTTGCTAAGCTCAGCATTGAGTTAGCCTAAAATTGATGATTGGCTAGCGGATTAAGCCAGCTCGCTAAGTGTGGTAATCTTAGGTTTTTCACCGATATGAAAAAAGTAAGCACAAATTGGTTCGCTAGGTACTTTTTGGTACATCTTTATGACTTTAAAAGAGAAATAAATTTAAAATATGCAGGTAAGAGTGATAGGCCCAAGTGAAAGTACCCGTATGGTCGAAACCATCGTCGGCTGTAAATGGTCGCTGACCGTGTATCAATTATTGAGTCAAGATATCAATCGACCCGGTGAGATGGTGCGCAGTGTAGAAGGTTTAACGACTAAGGTGCTTAATCAATGCCTGAAGCGTAATCTCGAATTTGGCATCTTAGAAAAAATCAGTTACCCGGAGATCCCACCACGCGTCGAGTATCGCGTCACCTCATTTGGCGAGAAGTTTATGCTTGTTCTCGATAGTTTGAGTCAACTTCAGCGGGAAATTGATGGCAATGTCTAGCTGTCGATTAAGCTAACGATTATCAGATGGATATAATTGGTGTGCATTGGCTATCTTGTTGATTTATAGTTGTCTTTGTTGCGAAGGTTTCAGTTTGGGCGGATATGGATAAATGTGCATAGAACTGTTCCGCAGGCACTGTCCTGGACGATTACCGCTAAAACATGCATTTTATTATCGGGATAAGCCTTCATTAGAGTATGGTATTCCGTTAAACTGGGTTTGTTACAATTTTGCTACACAAGGATTGTTTATTCTTATGGGTTTAAGAGTCGGATTGAGGATATGGATCACAAGCAAACCATTGCACAGCTAAAGGAAGAGATAGCTCACTTACATAGCGAGAACCTGAAGCTTAAATCCCAGAAAGAGAGTGCTGAGGAGAAGTTGTCTGCGGCGCTCGACGGAACTGGTTTATGTTTGTGGCAGCAATATATTCCCACCGGTGAACTCACTATTTTTAACCGGGAATGGGGAGACCTCTTAGGTTTTACTGAGCAGGAGCTTGCCGCTCATATTGATAGTTGGAAAGGCAATCTTCATCCTGAAGACAGAGAGTGGGTGATTGCCGCGTTTGACGATCATGTTCAAGGCAAGTCCGATACCTATCAAGCCGTGCATCGCATGATCCATAAAGATGGCAGTGTGAGCTGGGTGTCAGACAGAGGGCGGATTATCGAATATGGCCCCAAAGGCGAACCGCTCAGGATCATGGGAACCCATATCGATATCACCCAAGAGAAGCGATACGAGTTGAGTCTGGCCAAATTGGCCCATAACGATCCACTAACCAATCTTTTAAATCGAAAGGCACTCGAGAAGAGGTTTTGTCAGAATCGCCTCGCCGAGCATGCTATCGGTGGCGCCATGTTCTTTATCGATCTCGATGGGTTTAAGGCTATCAACGATAAGCATGGCCATCGGTTCGGTGATCTTTTGTTGATCCATGTGGCAGATTCTCTGCGCTCCATCGTGGGGGAGGAGGCAAACCTTGCACGTATGGGAGGCGATGAGTTCGTGATTCTTCACTCGAGCTCTGATGTTGAACAGCTAACTGATTTGGCCCAAGGGCTTCTGGAACGATATCACCTGCCTATACAACTGGACGGAAAAGTCGTTTCAATTGGTCTGAGTATCGGGATCAGCCTATTTAAGGGCGATGATGAGTTTATTACTGTGTGTGAGTATGCAGATAAAGCCATGTATCAGGTTAAGCGTCAGGGAAAACATAACTATGGTTTCTGGCAAGAAGCTTTAATCTATGCGAGTGGATAACAACTGTAATTTCAAGCGATATATTACTGATTGTTATTCAATATTCAGGCTGACAGCATTGCAATAAACTCTATAAGCCTGAGATTTTTCCAGTGTTCTGACCGAGTCTTGATTAAACAGCTCTTGATTCAAGTACTCTTTGTTTAGGAAGAAGTACAGTGGTTCAAGCTCGACCTTATATTGCCCCGACTTCAGTTGCAAAGCCTCGCTGAGTTCAAGTTCTATTTTCACCTCTTCGCCCGCTTCGATAATCAGGTAATCTTCATCATTGGGCTTACCACGTTTGGCAAGTGCACCTTCATAGGTCACTGATTCGCCGGCCAAGGTCACATGGATAAACTCACTGAACCAGGCATCGAAAGGAGTGTGCCACTTGAGTAGACGCCAGGATTGTTTACTTGGATTAGATATCGAAAGTTGAACTTTGGAACTTTTTTGGACTGAGCTTAAGGCATATTTGGGATACATAGCTTCTCCAGCGGTAGCCGAAGTTAGGCCAGTAATAAATAAGAGTGTAATTGCAACAACTTTACTGTTCGCGCCATTCACAAATCCGGTTATCCGAATGAAAAAAAGGGCGGGTATCAACCGCCCAAAGACAAGGTTCTTTCAGGTATTTAGATTAGTTTAAGTTTGGTGTATTTTCCGCAAAATATTCGTGGCTAGTTTAACGTGAGTCGCTGCTCTTGAGTTTGGTCATCAAACTGCCAAATTTGATATTCAGGTGGCGTACCATCGTAGAACCAAAGTACAGCTATCAATTTCCCATTATGATTGGCAATTTTTATATCTGTATTAAGTTTGCCGCTCGTGGTCGGCCCTCGGTACTGGCAAGATTCGAAATTTACACTGTAGTTGCTGTTACTGCCGCTGAATTTATCGCACAGAGAAAAGTATGCGCGTTTCACTGAACCGATATCTATCGCGATCACCAGCTCGAATGCGGCCTGCATGGTGTTGTCGGCATCGACTATCAGATCATCCAGTGAGGTTGGTTCCGGTATCGTCTCTGGTTCAGGGTCTGGATCCGGTGTCGTGCTCTCTGGTGGGGGAGTTGTTGTCGTTGTGTCCGTCGTTGGTGTCGTGCTTGCCGGGGCATGAGTTACTTCGGTACCATCGTCACCGCCTCCGCCGCAAGCCGAGACTAAGGCTGCTATTATTGCGATACTAAAGATCTGTAAAGTGAAAATACTCTTGAGTAAGTTGCTAACACTATGTTTCGTTAAGCTTAGTTTCATTGGGAATGTCATGTTCTGCTCCTTATACCTGTCTCGACTAATCCTTGAAAATTAGTGATGAGTTTGCATTGAGGTACCAGTTGGGGTTGGTGTTTCCCGATTTATCCGCTGCAAAGTTAAGAAATTCAGAATAGGTCATATCTAACCTTTCTCTTTCCAGTGGGTGTTGCCAGCTTGTCGGGATCTCGATAGCCCAACTCATGCCATTCTCATTGAGGAAGTATTGGCCCGCATCAGGATCGGATCTATCCTCTCTTGAACCGAAATAAGCGGTGGCAAACTTATCGGTCGGTGCCTTGTTTTTCAGGTGGATCTCGAGCTTACGTCCCGGCAGTTCTCCGACCACGTTTTTGGCCGCTAAGCCATGGTCGGTACCGGGAGTGGCAAAGATAAAGGGATCATAGGGAAACTCCGGCATCTGTGATTGGGCAATCGTGGTTTCGAAGGGCACTCTCATCTTCCAGGTGGTTCGGTAGCTGGTGCCACACCCAGACTCGGTTCTCAGGAAGCTACACCCATTTGAAAGGCTGATGTGATCCCACAGGTCTTGGGTAAAGATAAATACCGCATTGGTTTGTCCCGACTCTAATGGAGAGCCACTTTGCGGGACATCATCTATGCTCCATTCGATGGAGTTTTCTTTAACCTTCTCGCTGGCTATGCCGGGCAGCTGTATCGCAAATCCGTTGTGATAGGCGGCGCCCATGGCGGCAAGCTTAGCCTCGAATTCGACCCTTATTATCTGGTCATTCTTGATATACTCGACAAGTCTCAGGTGAAAGATAACGTCGTTCATATCGTAATCTTCCTGATCGGGGTAGAGATCTTCATAGGCAACCGAGGTGTAACTCGATGAAGAGGGGTAGTAATTAATCGTGACCCCGGTTTCGGTGATATTTATCTGATGATCTTCCACCTCACCGTCGCCGACGCCTCCGCTCGGGCCGATATCTGCCAGACTGCTGAAACGGAACCTGGCCCAGGATTGACCCGCTTTCCCCCAGGTAGGTACATCTAAACTCACACTATTACTGCCAGGCGAGAGTGGATGCCCGGTAATAGCCTGTTCGTCACTGTCGAAACTGCCATTTTGATCCCAATCGAACCAAGCGTTGAGGTACCCACCAGAGCCGGTAGCGGTGGCTAATATCACCGCCGATTCTCCGAGCTCGAAGCCCGTTGGGAAGCTAATACCATCTTCATCATCTATGCCATCACTGTTGTCGTCAGAAAGTGGCAATGGATAACCATTGGCTTCATTATCGACGAGTGAGCCCAGATAAAAGTCATCGATAATAGAGTGTCTGGCACCATTCGATGCCATATAGGTGCCGTATGAATCCGGGGCGTCGCCGAAGTCAACGTTATCTCCAACCGGGACCTCGGCCAAGGCGCAGCGGGCACCATCATTACTCGATGATGAGGGGCCGTAGGCAAATATTTCTGCACTGGGGTTAGCTTCATCGACATTGAGGCGATAAATTTTTCCGTCACTGTTATTACTGAGGTAAAGCGTTCCGTCAGGGTCAAAGAACTGGGCACCGAAAGTAAAATTTGACCCCGATGAGATAACCACTACACCTAAGTTGCTGGCCGATCCATCTGAGGGATCTATCTGCAGTAAACTACCTGTTGCACCATTAGTCACGGCATAGATGTAGCCATTATTGGGATGAAAGGCAAAGTCGGTTATCTTATAGGTCGCATTACTTGTGCTTCCTGACACCAATGACATTGAATAGTTATTAGGGTCATCGAGAGGGATTTTAAATAAGCCTTTGTTTTTTTTATACCCGTACCAAACATTTTCATCGATGGCGATATCACCCACAAAGAAGTTACCGGCAGCTGCGGCCGAGCTGTCTTTGGTGACGTTTAACGGCGTGATGATGTAATCATCGCCTGTTTTGCCTAAGGTGCTGCTTTCGTAATCCCAGCCATAAATATAATTATCATGAAAATTAAACCCCACTCCGTTATAGGCTTTAAGGCGATTCATATCATTTGACAATATGACATAACTTCCTGTCGCCAGCTCGACTCCATAAGAGATAGGAACGGAGGAGGGGGTTTGTATGATAAAGGCTTGTGTTGGGCAGCTTGCAAATTCCGCCGCCCAAGACGTTCCCTGGCTGAGCAATAAACAAGTATATATAACCGAGCTGTATGCTGTTTTCATTGGGCATCCCTAAATCCATTATCTATTTGTTTAAGAGTTAATGCAGGGGGTGTGCCATAAAATAAAGTACATAAAAATCAATTTGTTGATTGTTATTTTGGTTCGTGTGGTTGAGCTTGGTGCAAACTGCAGTTGCAAGTTGCAACTGAAGACAAAATGATAAGAAAGGAGGGCGGTGGCGGAATTTACTGAGCTAGCAGACTATTCAGCATCGAGCTTAACAGATCTCGATAGTGCTCAATGCTGAGTAGAGCTTGAAGAGCTATTACTTAATTGGCGATGTAACTACACCATTCACTGAGTTCACGGGGATCGCCATAGGCTTTCATCCAGCGAATAAAGCTTTGTGGGCAACGAGTATTGAGGTTTAACTGACACCAGGCATCGAGCGCCGCTTGGGTATTATACCCTTCAAGGTAAGCATCGAAGGCCTTGTCTGAGTGTCGCCAGAATTTATGATCGATTCTGCCACGTTCAGCTAAAAATGGATGGTCGCCTTTAGGTTGAACCTGCTTTCGAACATGGTTACTCAGGTCATTTAAGATCCGCTGCAGCACATCTGCGCCAATCTCATTCATCTCAAGCTCATCGATCTTGTCGATGTCGCCTCCGACCAACAAGTTGACCCGCTCTATTAAGTAGTCAGAGTTGAGGGAGATAGCCATTTCGTAAGCGAAGAGGTCTAACTTAGCGAAGATTCGGTCTCTGTACTCCTCTTTGGAGAACTGCTTATCCTTAATCGCCTTGTTGTAGTCTCTGACTCCCGGGTGCTTGCTGATAAGCTCTTTCTGTAGAAGCGGGTACTCACTCAGTTGCTCTTTAGGAAGTAACGACAACAGATTAACCAGTTCGGAAGTATTTACCATTAAGCTGCCAAGCTCTGCCTTAGCTTTAGGTGATAATTTTGTTGTCATCTTATTCTCATAACGATTCAAAAAAGTGACTTCAATATTACCTGTTTATCAAACGACTGGATACGCTCTATTACTAGAAATCACTAAGAGAAAGATAGTTTTATAGTGAAGTGCGACTTGGCATAGTGTGGCTCATAAAGTTTGTAACCTAATTGAAATGGTATCGCTTTAACCAAGAAGCGTTACTAAATTATTTTTCAGGAGCCATGACATGAAGACAATAACATCCTTACTGTTATTAGCACTTCCCCTAGCCTTGAGTCATCAGGCACAAGCGGTGGAATTTAAGCCTGTCGATAGCGCATTCGTTCAGCAATCATCTGCTTTGGGTGTCACCCAGGATAATTGGGACCATGGAGCCCATGCCGCGGCGACATTTCCTAATGCCTATCGATTCACACCTCATATGGATATCCCATTGCCTGCCAATGGTAAGTTTCGTGAGTGGTCTCATCGTTCTCAAGCACTGTTGCAGTTAACGGGCTACGATCTCGACGGTGAGCACAGCTTAGAAGTGCTCCTCAGAGACAGATTGAAAAATCACTCTATGGTGGTGCTTAACAAAGGGGTCTTAGTGCATCAGCACTTCTGGAATGGTTATGGGGCCGAGCAGACACATCTGCAGATGTCAGTAACTAAGTCATTTACATCCCTACTGGCTTCAATTGCTGTGGCGCAGGGTAAGTTGGATATGGACAGAGGCATTATTCACTATCTTCCTGAGTTGAAAGGCACTGGGTTTGAGGATGCGACAGTACAAGAGGTTGCCGATATGCGTTCAGGCATAGGTGTCACCTTCAGTGAAGGAAAGCTCTGGGATGACCGCATGACAGAAGCGCAAGATTGGAACGGTGACAGTAAATATCCGGATATGCGCGGCGTGATAGATTATGCCATGACTCTGGATAACCATAGACCTATAGGCAAAGTGTATGACTACCTGGATGTGAATACTGAGCTTTTAGGTAAAGTTGTCGAGAAGGTACAGGGGCAGGCATTAGCCCAGCTGCTTGAGTCGCAAATCTGGAGCAAAATTGGTGCAGAGCAACCTGCCAAATGGATGAGCAACCGAAAGGGTGAAGTGGTGGCGTCGGGAGGGCTGAATATGACCACCCGGGATCTCGCTAAAGTGGGTGAGATCATAGCCAACAAAGGAGTTAATCAACAAGGCGAGCGTGTCATCCCTGCCGAGTTTATCGACTCTCTCTTTCAAGGCGACGATAAGGTTCGCTTCGCTTGGCAGCAGGGTAAGGAGTCAGCGCTTGCGACAGGTTGGTATAAAGATCAGTTCAGAGTACTCGATATTAAAGGACATAAGTTCATCGCCATGGTCGGAATTCATGGACAAATTCTGGTGATAGAGCCCGAAAGTCAGACCGTAGTTGCCATGAACTCAGGTTTCGGCGATATGGAGCCACCACGCATGGCAATACTCATTTTCCATCAAATTATCCCGGCAATTTTAGATAAGCTGGCACAGGATAAAGTTTAATAAAAGTTTATGGACTCTCTGAAGCCAAGGATGGCCCCCTTTTTTAAAATCCTTCACTTATGATTGATGCTTCCTACTTCCTACTTCTTACTTCTTACTTCTTACTTCTTACTTCTTACTTCTTACTTCTTACTTCTTACTTCTTACTTCTTACTTCTTACTTCTTACTTCCTACTTCCTACTTCCTACTTCTATGGCTTCTATTACACCTGCATTACTAATCCTCTTAATGATGTTTAGCTAACTCCAATCCTTAAAATATTCACTAAAGCAGAGTGCTGTAAAGTTAATTATCTCAATGCCATTTAGCTTTCGCATCCCACTCAGTTATCTATTTCAGTCTCTATGATTTTGAGGATCTATTATGAAGAAAACACTTATCTCTATCGCTCTGATTATCGGTTTTTCTGGTGCTGCTTTTGCCAGCGACAAGCAGCCGGATCCTTCAGACTTAACCGCTGTTAATTCATTTGCTTACGGCACTATAGATAATGAAGGCAAGCTTAACGGCATGTTAGGTATCGCCGGAGCCTATTCTGAGGGGAATAACTATATCGGTTTGGTCGAGCATGCTCTGGCAACCAAGAATAATGAGTTTGGCAAGAAAGCACAGAACTCGCGCCTGCGCTATTTTCAAGTGTTAGATACCGGCAGCTCCCTGCTTCCTCAGGCTGGTTTCTCTGTGGACTACATGAAAGGCTGGAAGAGTGATGATAAGGACGTGAGCACAGATATTGTCGCCCTGGGGGCCATCGCCAAAGTGACCACGCCCTGGGAAGCGCTATCTATTTTTCCTAATGTCGCATACGTGAAGGGAGAGGCCGAACATCAGCAGGGCAAGGTCGATTTAACGGGTTATCAGGTGAACCTTTTTGGCTCTATCGCCTTAGGCGACATGGGTAAGTATCTAATCATTCAGCCTCAATTTATGCATCTCGATGGTGAGCCAAGTACCAATGGTAAGGGTGAAAAAATTTCTGCCGATATATTCAAGGTTAAAACCGGCTTCGGCATGCCAATAAGCGCTGATGGCAAATGGTGGACCGAGGTGAGCCATACCTATACCCGCAGCGATGCCGAGATGAATATTATCGGATCACCTATGAGTGAAATCGACAATGACAACAAGTTTGAAATTGGAGTTTCATATTATTTCTAGAAACTTTTAAGCTACGAGCTACGAGCTACGAGCTACGAGCTACGAGCTACGAGCTACGAGCTACGAGCTACGAGCTACGAGCTACGAGCTACGAGCTACGAGCTA
>Ga0070724_10001184_pt1 | contig 15973 bp, 10 predicted proteins | sample tdDd001_FD_67278 | JGI IMG/M metagenome (GOLD analysis project Ga0070724, IMG submission 67278) | Marine sediment microbial communities from the Atlantic coast under amendment with organic carbon and nitrate - tdDd00.1 | ecosystem: Environmental > Aquatic > Marine > Coastal > Sediment | place... | reverse complement strand
TATCACAGGTTTAAAGAGGTGGCAGGGAGTGGTCATAAGCTGAAAAAAGAACCCCTTGAAGACCTTCCTACAACCCATGGAACCACAAGAATCTTTATGAATATAGCGGATATATTTGTCCCTGAAAATAAGGGGAGCAGCTTTTTATTAACTGAGGCTCAGAGAAAGGAAGCAGGGATAAAAAATGCCGATGATGACAGACTTCTTGAAAAATATAACCTTCTAAGGGGAGTAATGACCGCTAAGGACAGCTATATAATCACAGTGGAAAACCAGGGGAGCAATGTATCCCTGTCCCCATTTATAGAGGAGATAATAGAGGAAGATAGCGAAGATACCACAGTGGGGATGGACACGGAAAACTATCTTGAAATCGTAAAGGAGATAATGGAGCAAAGAAGACCAGAGGATATAGAAAACCATGAAGATACAGAACTGCCTTTGGATAAAGAGGAGCTTCTGTTAAAGAAAAATATGAGTGCCTATATGTGTGATGAACTCTTTGGGTGCAGATATAAGATGTATCTGAGATATATAATGAGGCTTGACAGGGAAACTCTGGAAGTAGATGAAGGACTCACAAGAAGGGAGTATGGTAACCTGGCCCACGATATATTTGAAGAGGTACTCATGAAGTATATAAAGGAGCCTGGTAGATACGACTCCCTCCAGGGACATGATATAGATACTGGTAAGATATATGAGATAGTGGAAAGGCTGACTAGCCAGCCTGGAAGAAAATTGAAACTCCCACATCTAAATAGTAAATACTATAAGGAGATAATATATAAAAATCTGGCTGAGGGAGTGAGAAGGTTCTTCAGGGAGATATCCAAGGAACTCAAGGGACAGAAGGTAGTGGATATCCATGTGGAGGAGTATGGTTACAAGGAGATAGACAGGGGAATATATCAGAGTGCCAAGGGAGACCTCATCATAGATACTGAAACAGACAGATATATAATCGACTTTAAAACAGGTAACAAGGTAGACAGACAGCTGGACTACTACGGTATCCTATATACGGGAAGAGCCGACGGGGCGAGAAAATATATCTACAATATAGATAAAAATGAGCTGGCTCAGGCTGAAAAGGTTGTCATGACTAAGGAGGATCTGGTAGAGGAGGTAAATACCCTGCTGGATTCTAAGACCTATGAAAGAAACTATACAAGTAAGTGTAAAAGGTGCGACTACTGGGTAGTATGTAAAGAGGTGGAAAAAAATGTCTAGAAAGATAGTAAAAGCCAGTGCCGGAACAGGGAAGACCTACAGACTGGCTCTTGAATATATAGCAAGACTCCTTACAGGGGAGGATTATAGTGAGATACTGTTTATGACCTTTACAAGGTCGGCTACAGCAGAGTTAAAGGGAAGAATATTTGATTTTTTAAAGGAGATAGAGGCTACCGGAAGAGAGGGAGAACTGGCTGTAAATATACAAAAGCTATATCCCGATATCACTCTCAATATAGAGGAAGCGGGAAGTATCTACAGAAAGCTCCTGCTGAATAAGGATAAGCTGAAGATATATACCATAGATTCCTTTACAGGAAATATATTTAAAAAAGCTGTGGGACCCTACCTCAATGTATATACCTACGGGCATATAAACTCAAAGGATGAGGAAAGAGTGTACAGGGATGTATTCTCAAAACTTGTAGCCGGAGGGAACTTTGAAAGGGTAAAGGAGTTCCTGGAAAAGACAGCCGACAGAAATGTAGATAAATACCTAAACCTTATAAAGAAGGTATCTGAGGAGAGGTGGAAGTTTTCCCTAATTGGTCTCAAAGAGGATAGGGGAGACAGCGAGATATTAAAGGATGACCTCTACAGGGAGGTAGGGGAGATATTCCTCACCATAAATGAGCTGGTAGAGGTAGGGAAAAAGGAGATAGAAAAGTGTCTTGGTCCTGCATCTAAAAAGATCTATGGAAAGTTTGGGACAGACCTCCACCCGTCAGAGGAGGTAACGGTATATATCCTGGAAAACCTAAAGGCTATGAGAGAGGGAAAATACTACAACGGTACCCAGACAAGAGCTAAGGGAGTGGCGTATCTCAAGGAAAGACTAGAGGAATCTCAGGCAAGGATATGGCAGCTCCTTGACAGCCTGGTGTACTATGAGGAGATCCTTCCCTATGAAAGAGATATCATAGAGATAGAGAGTCTTATAAGGGATATCTATGATGAGATAAAGTTTAAGGAGAAGGGGCTTACCTTTGCTGATATAACAAACTATACCAGTGAATATATGTACAGGAGGGAACTAGATCTTGTGAGGGACGGTCTTGTGACGGAAAACTTCTATGAGATAGTGGGAGGGAAGATAACCACACTATTTTTAGATGAAGCTCAGGATACCAGTGTGAGCCAGTGGAGGATAATAGAGCCTATCGCCAAGGCCTGTACCAACGTAATCATCGTTGGAGATGAAAAGCAGAGTATCTACTCGTGGAGGGGAGGGGAGAAAAACCTCTTTATGAGTATGGGGGATATATTAGGAGCTGTGGAGGACAACCTTCCTATGAGTTACAGAAGTGAGTACAGGATAATAGATTTTATAAACCACTTCTTCATCTCAGTAAATAAAAATAATGAGGACTGGAAGTACACCGAGGTAAAGTGCAGCAGAGAGGAAAAGCAGAGAGGATTTGTAGGGGTGCTGACAAAGGCGACACATGAAGAGCACTCCCTGGAAACCGGAATAGCTATGGATATAAAGGAAAGGTTTGACGGAAACTACAGGGGGATAGGGATAATCTCTAGAAAGACTATAACCCTTGACAGGATAGGGGAAGCCCTGAAGGAACTGGGAGTACCCTTTGTGACGGAAAACAGTATGTCTATAACCAACCACCCTTGTATTATAGAGGTGATGAGGCTGCTTAAGTATATCCTCAGAAGAGATTATTTTTCTCTCCTGGAATTTTTAAGGGGAGCAAGTATAGGGATAGGAGACAGTCATATGAACTGGCTCCTGCACAATAAAAAAATAGTGGAAAGATATCTGGACGGGGTAGTAGATTACCTGGAAACAGGAGGACCTAAGGAGCTGGAGGAGATACTGGCAAGGATAGGAGGTCTTATGAAGCTATCCTATGAAAAACTTGGGAAGAGAGTGGTAGAGGACTTCGCTTTCATGGAGAGGTATAGTGCTTCAAGGGACATTAAAAATATAAGGTTTTTCCTGGAGATAATGGAGGATATGGATAACCTGTCTGAACTATTAAACTATCTGGAGGAGAATGAACTCTCTGAGAACCTGAAACAGGTGGGGATAACCGAGGAAAATTCAGTGGTACTCATGAGTATCCACAAATCCAAGGGTCTTGAATTTCATACAGAGTATATGTATATAGAGGATAAACCAAGCAGATATAAGATGACGGGCTTTAATAAGGGAGTAACCCAGCACCAGCTGTCCCTTATGACAAAGATGGATGGTAGGTATGAGGGAGTAGAGGACTATCTTTTCACAAACTCGGTCTATGAAAAGAATATAAAGGATATGGATATCTATAAGTATATAGAAAAAACCTATAAAGATGAGGAGATAAACACTCTCTATGTGGGGATGACAAGGCCTGTAGCCAACCTGATCCTATGTATAAACCCAACTTCTACCACTGTAAAGAAGGAGAAGGTGGATCTGCTGAAAAATGATGATATTATAGTGCCTATAGAAAAATACTTTAATATAACCAGGGATGAACTTCTTGAAAAGGGCCTTGTGGAGTCGGGACAGCTCCTGCCATATGAAGAGAAGGAGGAAGTGAAATCAGGCTACTATATAGACAGGAGTATATATAAAGCTGCCTATGAAAGAACCTTTGAACCAGAGGAGACGGAGGAACTAGTTCCTGAAGAGGCGGTATATACCTATGATGTAGCAGTGGAACTCCGTAGAAAGGAGGGACTGGCTATCCACTACTTCCTGGAAAGCTTAGAGGACCTCAGGGAGCAGTCCCTTGAAAAGGCAAGGAAACTCACATACTTTAAGTATGGGAATATGCTGGGGGATGAAAGACTGGACGCAATAATGAAGAGAAGTGAGAAGTTCCTCATAAAAAATAAGGAGATCTATGATTCCAGGTTCACTGTGTATAAGGAGTTAGAGCTGAAAACAGTGGAGATGGAAGGGGGCAGGGAAAGAACCAGAACCCATATAATAGACAGACTCAATGTGGATCACAGTAACGGGGACATCATCATCTACGACTATAAGAGTGGTAGAACAAGGGATGAGGAGCAGCTAAAAAGATATGAGAGGGTAGTTCTTGAAAAGCTCAGTGAAAGAAAAAGGAATGTAGAATACAAGATAATCAAAAAAGAGTTCTTAGATGTGAGATAACTACCTCAAGTTTAGTATAGGTAGTTTTAAAAAATAGTAATAAAAATCAAAGAATGCAATGAAATATGGGATTAAAGAAATCTTGAGTAAAAAAGTATAATAATAATTAACAAAATATTATAAATATGTTATAATTAACTTCGAATGAAACTCTTATCAAGAGAAGGTGGAGGGATATGGCCCTGTGAAACCCAGCAACCCCTTATTGTAAGGAAGGTGCTAATCCAGCGTATGATGCGCAAGATGAGAGAGGATAATGTATTAAATTACAAACCTCTTGCTATGGTTATAGTGGGAGGTTTTTTTATGAAAAGGAAACCAGGGAGGAAAAAATGAAATTATCAACTAAAAGTGTAGTAGCAATAGGAATAGGAGCGGCACTCTATGGAGCATTATCAGCTGTGGCGATACCAGTAGGACCTAATACCTCATTTAGAATAGCTGTGGCACTGTTAACTATATTTGGAGCTATGTTTGGTCCGGTAGTAGGATTTTTAGTAGGGTTCATTGGTCATGCATTAAATGACCTCATTATGTGGGGAAGTGTATGGTGGAGCTGGGTATTCCTTTCAGCTATGATAGGTCTCTTTGCAGGTCTGATAAATATGGATAAAACCTTCAGCGTGGATGAGGGGAAGATAAACAAGGGACATATTGTGAAGATGTATGTGTATTCTGTAATCGGTATGATAGCTGCAGGAATAGTAGCTTATACAGGGGATGTATTCTTCTACGGGGAACCATCTGATAAGGTGTGGCTGCAGATAATACTGGCTACTATTACAAACTTTGGAGTAACAGCTCTTATTGGTATCCCGGTGGTATCATCGATAGCTAGGAGAAAGAAGAAACACAGCAATCTGGAAGTAGAGTAAAGAGGTGTCTGAGATGATAAAATTTGAAGACTTTACATTTAAATATAGTAGTCTCTCAAAACCTACTCTCATGGATATAAACCTTGAGATAGAAGAGGGAGAAAGGGTACTCATCGCAGGTCCCAGTGGGAGCGGGAAGTCTACTCTGGGGCACTGTCTGAACGGCCTCATCCCCTCGGCTTATAAGGGCGAGATAAAGGGAAGATTAACTGTGGATGGTGTAGAGCCACACAGCAGGAGTATATTTGATCTGAGCTCCCATGTGGGAACAGTTCTTCAGGACCAGGATGGTCAGTTTGTGGGACTGAGTGTAGGAGAGGATGTAGCCTTTATCGATGAGAATAAAAATGTACCAAGGGATGAAATGAAGGGTCATGTAGGTCAAGCTCTGAGTCTTGTGGATATGCTAAGCCTTGAAAAGAGAAGCCCACATGAACTGAGCGGAGGACAGAAGCAGTCTGTATCCCTTGCTGGTATCATGATGACCGATGCAAAGGTTCTTCTCTTTGATGAACCCCTTGCAAACCTGGATCCTGCCAGTGGTAAAAAAGCTATGAAGGTAATATCTGAAATCCATGATAAGATCAGCAGAACCATAGTGGTAATAGAACACAGGATAGAAGATGTACTAGAAGCAGGCTTTGATAGGGTAATCATAATAAATGAGGGAAGAGTGGTAGCCAATGGCAGCCCTATGGAACTTCTTTTGGAAGATGACTTCAGGAAAAATGGTCTGAGAGAACCTCTCTATGTGGAAGCACTGAAATATGCAGGGATAGAACTAAAAGGTGGGGGTAATCTCACTGGAAAAGAGGAACTAAGTGGCAGGGAGGCAGAGTCTCTCAGAAGATGGAGTGAATCTGTAGGTGAAAAACCTAAGAAGATAAAGAGCAATCTGCTAAGAGTAGAGAGTTTAGATTTTTCATACAGTGAAGATGAAAAGATCTTAAAGGGTGTAGACCTCCATGTGGGAAGGGGAGAGATAGTAGCTCTTCTTGGAAACAACGGAGCAGGGAAATCCACTCTGTCTAAGGCGGTAACGGGAATAGTAAAAAACAGCAAGGGAAAAATCACCCTGGATGGAGAAGATATAGAGAAGTGGTCTATAAGAAGAAGGGGAGAGAAGATAGGGTATGTAATGCAAAACCCCAACCATATGCTCACCCAGGAAACACTCCTGGATGAGGCAGCCTTTGGACTAAAGATAAGAAAGATAAAAAATGCCACTGAAAGAGCGGAAAAAGCTCTCATAACATGTGGTCTTCATAGATACAGAAACTGGCCTGTATCGGCTCTCAGTTATGGCCAAAAAAAGCGTCTTAGTATCGCGGCGATACTGGCTCTTGATCCTGAGGTGCTCATACTGGATGAACCCACAGCAGGACAGGATCACAAACACTATGTGGAGTTTATGGAATTTGTAGGGGACATAGCTGAAAAAGGAGTGGGAATACTCCTTATCACTCATGATATGCACTTAGCTCTTGAGTATGCCCACAGAGCTGTTGTCCTTTCTGGCGGTGAGGTGATAGCAGACAGAGAGGTAAGCAGTATACTGGGAGATAAAGATATAATGAAAAGAGCTAACCTCAAGGAAACATCCCTGTCATCCCTTGCTGAAAAAGCAGGGATAAAACCTGTGGACCTTATGAATACATTTATCAACTATGAACACAGGGAGGTGGGAGCAGATGGCTAAGGGAGGAACTCTCTACATAGATACTGATTCAAAGATACATTCCTTAGACGGAAGTGTGAAGTTTATGCTCCTTATTGTGTGGACTATAGCTGTATTCAGCTTTATGGATCTCAGAGTATTTACCCTTTTCTTTATAGGGGGAATGGTCCTGTTAAAGATGGCTAAGATACCCTTTAAGTCTATAAAACCACTATTTTTATTTGTGGTAATGTTTACTATATTTAACTCGGCTTTTCTCATGGTGGTAACTCCTGAACACGGATCCACACTTACAGGAAGCTATACAACTCTTATGGAAGTATTTGGCAGGAGGCTCACAGCAGAAACTGCATGGTTTGCACTGAGTCTTTCTATGAAATATATGGCAATATTTCCCATAACACTACTATTCATATTCACCACGCATCCCAGCAGGTTTGCAAGTAGTATGAATAAGCTGGGAGTATCATACCGTGTGGCCTATGCTATAAATATAGCTCTCAGATACATACCAGATGTAAGTGAGGAGTTTAAAAATATAATGCATGCCCAGGAAGCGAGAGGGGTAGCCTTTAGAAAGGGAGAGGCTGGTATAGTGGACAGGATAGTAAACTATAATACGATCCTGATTCCTCTGGTAATGTCATCTCTAAACAGGGTAGAGGTAGTAACAAATGCTATGAACCTCAGAGGGTTTGGAAGAGAAAGGAAGAGAAGCTGGTACTCCGGTACTAACTACACTAACCTTGACTTTATAAGTATAGGAGTTATGATAGTCCTGCTCATAGGGGTATACTATATAAAAAATATGTTAAATGGATTCTGGTATCCCTTTAATTAGCGATAAATAAAAAAGAACCTTTCCCACTAAGGAGAAAGGTTCTTTTTTTATCTGAACAACTCTATGGTTGTAAGGGTGACTTACTTTGTAACAGCTTCTGCACCTGGCTTCTTAATAGATAGTATAAATGGAACACACGCAAGGGTGATGATAGAAGCTATAACAACCATTGGTGATATTCTGGCAAGGTTACCCAAGGTAATACCCACTACTCCAAAATCAGCATCTCCAAAGGTAGTTCCACTAAATCCTAGGATCGAAAGCATAGGAAGAAGTATCGCCGGAAGGAAGCTGATAGCTATTCCATGTATGAATGATCCGATGATAGCTCCTCTTTTTCCACCAGTGGCATTACCATATACTCCAGCAGTAGCTCCGCAGAAGAAGTGCGGGATTAGTCCCGGAACGATAACACTAAGTCCAAAGAGAGGAAGCAGGAATATAGAGATAACTCCAGCAATAAAACTAAACAGGAATCCAATTATAACTGCGTTGGGAGCAAATGGGAATACTGTAGGACAGTCAAGGGCTGGTTTAGCATTGGGAACAACCTTGTCTGCGATTCCTTTAAAGGCAGGAACGATCTCAGCAATTAACATTCTAACTCCAGCAAGAACTATATATACTCCAACTGCAAACTCTATAGCCTGAGTGAATGAGTATACCATAAAGTTACTTCCACCAGAAAGAGTAGTCTCGATAAACTCCTTACCTGCAAACAGGGAAACTATGAAGTAAAGAAGAGTCATAGTAAGAGCCATAGAAACAGAAGTATCTCTTAGGAAAGATAACTTCTTAGGTACTTTAATAGTCTCAGTAGAACTAGACTTGTCTCCGGCTATCTTACCAACCCATGCAGACAGCAGGTAACCAAATGAACCAAAGTGTCCCAGAGCTATCTCGTCGGTCCCGGTAACTTCTTCAGTGAACTTCTGCATCATAGCAGGAGAGAGCACCATAAGTGTACCAAGTAAAACAGATCCAAGAACAACCATTGTAACACCTGATATTCCGCTAACTGAAAGGATAGCAGAGATAAGGCAAGCCATAAATAAAGTATGGTGTCCAGTCAGGAAGATATACTTAAATTTAGTGTATCTGGCAATAATAATGTTTGTAATCATACCAAGTAACATAATCATAGCTGTTTCAGTACCTAAAGTCTTTTGTGCCACAGCAACAACAGCTTCATTGTTAGGGATTACTCCCTGGATACCAAAGGCAAAATCAAACATAACTCCAAATGATTCTAAAGATTTAACGATAACTCCAGCTCCAGCTCCAAGGATAATAAATCCCATTACGGTTTTAAGAGTACCGGAGATGATCTCACTGACATCTTTCTTTTGAATAAGCAGTCCTACTAAAGCGAATAATCCTATAAGAATTGCAGGATTACCCAGTATATCTGTCATTATAACATTTAACATCTTTCATCCACTCCTTTAGAATTATAGAAACTTTGCAAGCTTTTCTTTAATTTCAGATACACTGATGATATTTTCTAAACCGACGATATTACCCTCTTTCTTGAAATTGTCCATAATATCTTTGGCACCAATATAGATATCAGCCTCTATACTCTTTGCTGTAGTAAGGTCTGTATGACTAACCTCAGCCTCAACACCTAATTCCTTTATAGCTTTTTTTACATTTAACTCCATCATGAAGCTGCTTCCTAATCCATTTCCACACATAACTAATATTTTCATCTTGAACTCCTCCCCTATCTACCTTTTATTTTTATAAAATATTTAAAATTTCTTCCACACTAACAGACCTTATAATAGCGTCTACTTTTTTCTCATCTTCAAGAAGGTCGCTTAGTCCTACTAAAGCATCCATATGTGAAGAGTTGTCTTTTGCCGCTAATATAAAGACAAGTTTTACGTCCTCCTTAGTGGGCGAAAAAGAAACTCCCTCCTCTATCTTTAATAAAGCCATAGATGTATCGTTCACACCATTTTCTGGTCTGGAATGCGGCATAGCCACCCCAGGAATAAGAATGATATAGGGACCTAATTCCTTGATACCATCAATCATTGCATCAACATACTTCTTTTGTATATTGTTTTTTTCAAGTAAAGGCATAGATGCCAGATGTATAGCTTCTTCCCAGTTCTCTATAGAATTACTTATCTGAATATTTTCTTTTAACATTGTTTTTAACAAAGATATCGACCTCCTTACTTCTTGCTAATATATTAATAGATTTTTTTCAATAAAAAAAGAGACTTATTTTTTCAAAGTCTCCTTACATTTTTTGCAGGTTGATTATTTTAATTTACACTTATATATGAGCTTTAGTAGATCTTCAAAGGAAGAGACACCTTGCAATATTCCTTTAATATCATCCTGTGTTATAAGATCCATGAGATCTACCAGAGAATTAAGGTGTTCCTTGTTATCAAGGGATGAAAATGGAAAGAGGTACTTGGCTTTCTTTCCCCCGGGAAACTCTACAGCTTCCTTTAGAGATAAAAATCCCATAGAAGTAGCCATAACACTCTCATTATTTCTGGCATGGGGAATGGCAATCTCATCTGCAATTACAATATATCCCCCATATTCCTTCACAACCTCTCCCATGGACTGAGTATAATCACCAGTGGTAGCACCGGTGATTTCCAGTAACCTTCCGCTCTCAAGGATGGCTTCCTCCCAGTTTGAAGCACTGTAGCCTACCTTTATTGCATCTTTAGACAGGATATCTATCATCTCAAGTTTTTTTCTTTTTATATTATTTATAACTCTTTCATCAAAGAAGCCTTCGAGGTCCTCTATAAGCTTTTCCCTATCCTTTATATGGGACCTTTCCTCTATTATCTCCAGAAGGTCGCTCATTAAAAACTTCTTTCTGTACTTTGGAAGAGAGTATTTATCTAAGATATGGATATCTTCCGGAGTAAGGATAGGGTTCACCTTTATATAGGGTTTCTGGCACTTAATATCCAGGGTAGTTATTATAAAATCCACCTCTTTTTTTTCAAGGGTAGTGTCTAGAAGGTGTTTTGGGATAATATCTACGATGTTTATTGAGTAGATCTCCTTTAGCTGCTGAGCTAACAGCTTTGAGCTCCCGTAACCAAGACCGCAAACCAGAAGTATATTTTTAATATTTTTTCCGCTAAATCTGTTTCTGTCCATGGCAGCTTTAAAGTGGATAGTAAGAAATGCCACTTCATCCTGGGAGAGACCGACCTCTATAAAATCCTCTATATCCTTTACAACCTCATTGGTAATGTTAAAAAGAGTAGGATAGCTTTTTATAACCTCTTCCACAATGGAGTTTTCAAGGGAGATATTGTTTTTACTTCTATAGATTGTAGGTTTTATGTGGTTGATAAGTCCGTCTAACAGCATCTCATCACCTGAGATATCCACATCTATCTTCATATTAAAATTCTCAATTAATTTCTTTACCAGAACCTCTATTTCAACCCAGTTTTTATAATAAGATTCATTGAAGTTATAGGTATGACTTCCCAGAAGGTAGTCTGTTATCTGAAGTATCTCAACTTCACTAAACTCAGCTTCATATCTGGCTTCTAAGATACCAATCCCTCTTATGATAGCTTTAAATTCATCTGTTCCCTTTAAAAAGTTTTCATTGGGAATACTGGTGAGGACTCTTCCTCTTTTGATTTCAAGGATAGCTAAGGCTATATAGCAGCAGATAATCTCATAAGCTTCATAGGAAATTATCTTTCCCAGGTTCTTTTGGACATAATTTATAAAAGTTTTTATATCTTCAAAATCTATTCCTTTAAATGTATCATCAAGAACAGTAAGGATAGTGGCAGGGTGAAGCTTTTCCTTCCTGTAATCCTTAAGGGTTCTAAAGTGTTTTACCAGAAACTTCAGCTGAGCTCCCCTTATAAGGTCCTGTTCCCCTGTGAGAGTAAGCCCTGCTTTAGGAAGGGAGTCAAGGGTCAGGTTGCTTCCGAGAATTTTTTTAACCTGTTTAAGGTCACCCTTTATAGTGGTTCTGCTGATATCTAACTTCTCACAAAGTTTTGCAAGGTTTATAACCCCTTCAAATAGTACGGAATGCAGGATATAATCCACTCTTTCTTTGGGCTCTAGGGTACTGGATACCTCTTGTTTTTTTAGGTGATGGGAAAGCTCCTCTATATTAGGGATCTCGATGATACCACCAAAGGACCTCTTTGTAGGCAGGAGACCAAGGTCGGTTAAAAAACCATCGATCTTATCTATATCATACCTGATAGCTCTTTCACTAATATTTAACTGACCTGAAAGCTCCTTAATACTACCGCTTCCGCCATTTTTTATAATCTGTTCTAAAATATTTAAACCTCTAGCGTTTAACATCCTCTCACCTCATTAATTATTATAGTCTAGAGAGCTAAAATCAAAAAGGTCTTTTTTTGTAAAGTTGACTTTACAAAGCTCTGCCTGGAAGGGGGAAAGGGAGAGTAGCTGGTACTCCGGCACCGACTACACTAACCTTGACTTCATAAGTATAGGGGGGAAGGTTATCCTTTTATTACTTGTGTTTATACTTAAAGGTACTGTATTTATTGAATTTTGGTATCCCTTTGGATAAAAAAATGATAGTTTATATAAATTTACAGGTTCTTAACGGACTTCTTTTTTTTTATTATGGAATTTTTAAAAAAAAATAGGAGTTTTTAAAAAAAAACTGTATATATATTTAACGACAAAATACATACTTGTAGTTTTTTATTGCACATGGGAAAACCTAGTTCCTGCTAAGCTTTGAAAATGCCAGTGAGATATATAATCCATGGCCATATTAATAAGACATAAAGCTAAAGGAATGGGCTACTGAAGGGAGTGCAAGGTTTAGATAAAGAATTGTAATTTGGACAGTTATTATCTGACCACCTCCAAAATTGGGAGAAATAATCATATATTGAGGTGAATGTTGTGAAAAAGATTATTGTATTAGGCGAACCTAAAGATGTAGTTGAAAACTACATGAAAAAGGCACTGGAGGAATCCATAAGGGAAGCGCAGAGCAATATAGAAGACAGTATTGGGAAAAAGGTCGAAAAAATAAAAAAAGAATTGGAAAGACAGTTTTGTCTAAATGATCTGAATCTTAATATACTGGATATTGGTACAATCAAATTAGCAGAAGACAGAGTCAGGCTGTTTGAAGAAACAATCATAGAGATAGAGAGTAAAGAAAATTTAACTAAAGTGGATAAAAGGAACTTGAAATCTAAAGTTTATATGAATATTGGAAACTTTTACAGGGGTCTGAAAAAATATAAGGAAGCAACAGAGGCATACAGGAGAAGTATAAATATAACTCCCTCTAATGATTCTGCACATATTCAGCTGGGATCCTGTTATGAATACTTAAAGAAATATAATGAAGCTATTGAAATGTATAACGAAGCTATAAAAATCAATCCAAACAACGATGTGGCATATATGAGCTTAGGGTCGGTCTATCTTGCTTTGAAAAAGTATGAAGATGCCATTGTTTGTTATAAGAAAGTAGTTAAGATAAACCCTTTAAACACGCGAACTTATACCAACCTGGGGTTAACCTTCACCAACTTAAAAAGATATAAGGATGCCATCAGAGAGTATAAAAAAGCAGTAGAAATGAATCCGAATAATTTTGATGCATATATAGGCCTAGGTTTTACCTACAATATTTTAAAGAAGTATGAAGAGGCAGTGGTGTCATATAGGGAAGCAGTAAGTATAGAGCCGGAAAATGACGGTGCATATAATAATTTAGGTTTAGTTTACTTTAACCTGAAAAAGTATCAGGAATCAGTTGATGCTTTTCAGGCTGCTATTGAAATAAATAAAACCAGTGATAAAGCCTATGCAAATCTAGGCTCAACTTATTATAACCTGAACGAATATGAGCAGGCACTGGAGGCCTGTAAATTGTCTATTGATAATAATCCTGAAAATGATAAGGCATATATAACTCTAGGGCATATATATAGTGACATGAAAAAATATAATGAAGCAATATCAGCATATAATGAAGCACTTTCTATAGATCCATTAACTGAGGAGGTATATGTAGATCTAGGACTGGCTCATAGTAAGATGAATGAATATGAGGAAGCAGTGGAAGCATATCAGAAAGCAATAAAAATAAACCCATCAAATGAAGCACTGTATCTGAGTCTGGGACCGATCTATAGTGAGCTGGATAGATATGAAGAAGCAGTCGAGGCATATAGTGAAGCTGTACAAATAAATCCATTAAATGGCGTGACCTATGCTGATTTGGGAGACAGCTATAGGAAACTGGATAAATATGAGGCAGCAATATCAGCATACAAGGAAGCTCTTTTTATAGATCCGTCTACTAATAATATATATGTCGAATTAGCTTTAGCCTATATTGAAGTAAATAGACATGAAGAAGCTATTGAAATATGTAAAGAAGCTATTGAAATAAATCCATCAAATATAAAAGCTTATGAAAACTTAGGGGATATCTATGGCAGTTTAAACAGGGATGAGGAAGCTGCTACAGCTTATGAAGGTGCAGCAGAGTTAACACCGTGGGATAACGAGATTTATGGTAAACTGGGCTGTATTTATGGTGAACTGGGAAGATATGAAGAAGCGATAGGTGTATGTGAAAGATCGCTGGAGCTAAAAGAAAATAGTGAGGCTTATGCAAATCTAGGATATGTCTATGGTAAGCAGGAAAGGTATGAAGAAGCGATAGGTGTATGTGAAAGATCGCTGGAGCTAAAAGAAAATAGTGAAGCCTATGCAAATCTAGGATATGTCTATGGTAAGCAGGAAAGATATGAAGAAGCGATAGAAGTATGTGAAAGATCACTGGAACTAAAAGAAAATAGTAACGCCCATATAAATCTGGGTTATGTCTATGACAAGCAGGAAAGGTATGAGGAAGCTATAAACGTGTATAAAAAAATAGTAAAGACAAATCCAGACAGAGAGAGTACATATGCAGATATGGGTCTAGCTTATAGTAAATTAGGCAGGTATGAGGAAGCTATAGCAGCTTATAAAGAATCAGTAAGGATAAACTCTTTAAACGACAGACTATATGTAAGTTTAGGATTACTTTGTCATCAACTAGAAAGGTATGAAGAAGCTGTAGAAGCGTATACTGAATCAGTGAAGATAAACCCTGATAACTATAGTGTTTACGCAAGTTTGGGTCTGGCTTACTATAAGCAGGAAAGATATGAAGAAGCCATTGAAGCATATGAGAAGTGCAGAGGCAAAAATTTGAACGACAATCATATATATATCAATCTAGGATCAGCTTACTATGAACGAGAGAGGTATGAAGAGGCGAATGAAGCATATATGGAAGCGGTAAAAATAGACACGTCCAATGACAGAATATATGCAAGGATAGGACATATCTGTGGGGAATTAGGCAGGTATGAAGAAGCTGTGGAAGCATGCAGTAAAGCCATCGAACTAAATCCATCTAACGATGTGGCTTATGCAAACCTAGGTTATATCTACGGGAAGACAGAAAGATATGAAGAAGCAATCCAGGCGTGTAATAGGGCTATTGAAATTAATCACTCCAATGATGCAGCCTATGCAAATCTAGGTTATGTTTATAATAAAGTAAATAAATATGAGGAAGCAATCCAGGCATGTAAGAAATCTATTGAGCTTAACCCTGAAAATAAGCTGGCTTATATTAATTTAGGATATGTTTATGATAACCTTAAAAAATATGAGGAGGCTATAGTGGAGTATAGGAGGGCTCATGAAAAACAGGATGAGAAATCTCTGGAAATGCCACAGTCGGTTGCAGCCACCAATGAACCACAGGAAGTTTCTGCCAAAAATACAGAAGAAATTAAAGTGACAGAAGAGACTATAGAGATAAAACCAGATGTAGAATCGCTATTAAACCTCAAAGAGGTTTTAATAACTAAAAATAAACTTAAGGATTCCCTGGAAGTGCGTTTATCCAATTTCCTGAACAGGGGAGAGGAAGACAAACTGATCTTTATGTTACTGGAATATATAGCAAAGCATATACTAGGCAGAGATTCCACCGATGAATTAACTCAGATAAATGATCTGATCTCAAAGAGGAAAAAGCATATGATATGGAACACTGAAAATATAGAAGTATGGATCTCAAAACTACCGTCTGAAGAAAAAAGAAGAAATCTTCTGAATATAATAGAAAAGTCAAAGAGGAAAAGAGAGGTGGTTCTTCAGGAGATAGATCATTCCAGCTTGTTTTAAAT
>Ga0070724_10001183_pt1 | contig 15976 bp, 16 predicted proteins | sample tdDd001_FD_67278 | JGI IMG/M metagenome (GOLD analysis project Ga0070724, IMG submission 67278) | Marine sediment microbial communities from the Atlantic coast under amendment with organic carbon and nitrate - tdDd00.1 | ecosystem: Environmental > Aquatic > Marine > Coastal > Sediment | place... | reverse complement strand
CGCTACTGTGTGGGCATCACTCCCACCAGTAACAGGTATGTTAAGTTGTTTAGCTACTGAAACAGCTCTCATATTATCTTCAGCTTTTGTACGTCCATTGTAACCTTCAATTGCCGTAAGTCCTGTTACACTGAACATTACATCTTCTAAACCGCGTCTATTATGTCTATAAGGATGTGCAGCAATACAAGCGCCGCCACGTTCTAAAACAAAATCAATTGTTTCTTGGGCGGAAAGTCGTTCTGCTGGCATTTCATCTATACCAAAACATAAAAGGTCACCGTCTAGTGTATAAATTTCTACACCTACAATCACTTGAATTCCCGTTTGGTCAGACAATTCTTTTGCTAGAGGTCTAAGTCCAAGATTATCATGATCTGTAATACAGATGCCATCAAGACCGATTTCTTTAGCATATTCAATGCCTTTATATATATCCATCTTGCTGTCAGATGAATGTCTATTTTGATGTACATGCATATCAAAAACCATAAATCTTTTCCTCCGTCTATACCAGTTTCACATATATTCGTCAAAAGGAGAAATAGAAAATATTAATCTTAAAAGCACCTTCATAAGTTTTGTCTATAACCATTCATTTACAGCTTATTCACTTGTCTAACTCTGTAATTCCGCCACTTAGCTCCAGCCCTTAAATGGTAAAGGGTTCCCCGGTCTGTTGCGTTTTGAATATAGTGCATAAAGTCTCCAGCTGTTAAACAAACACTTCCTTGAGCACAGTCTATTTCATTAAAAACTTTCACATTATCGATACGAGTATACTGGCCTTTTGCCATAAAAGGCACTGTTTCGCCAGAATGAATCATTTGTCCGGCACAAGGGGTAGAGTGGTCAGCGGTTACAATTAATAATCCCTCGAAATCCATTAATGGTGTGAGGCTTTCATCAATTTTCTCTAACACAGCCACCTTTTTGAATGGGTCTTTTTTATGACTGGCTGTGTCTGGATCTTTCGTATGTAAATGAATGTATTCACAGTCAGATTGAAGGGCTTCTTGAATGCCATCATCAAAAGTATTATAGGCCTTGTACTTAAGTCCAATGGTTTTAGTTAGGCCTTCAAGCAAATTAGACTTTCCAATTAAACACCCTGTCATACCATTTCTAACATAAAAGTCTTCTATAGGTTTATGCATCCCTGCCCATTTACACAAAAGCATGTTGGCTTGTTCCTGTTCATTTGCAAGTTTCCCTTTATTTATTGGGTGGTTAGCTAGCTTCTTGTGCGCTTTTTTTAAGTAGGCATTTAGCAACTTAGCAGTCTGTATAGCATCTTTATTGACTGTTTCAAAAGCTTCTATCATCATTACGTATTGATCCACATAAAAAGGATCTGCATCTGATATAGCACTCGACAAATTGGGTCCGCTTACGAAAATCAGCGCATGGCTGTCATATGAGTGTTTCACTTCAAATGTATAACCATCCATTTCAAAACTGAGTAAATCACTCAAAACATGTGCTTCTTCATCTGTTAACCCATCAGTAAACCTGCTTTTAAGATAATAACCGTCATTATGTTCAACATCTGCAAATGATGCACGCAACACAAGGGTCGATGGATCTAGGCTGTGATTTTCACCCACTGCGTCAATTACCGCGCGTCCCGGATATTCTGACATGTCATAACCAAACAAAAGAAAATGTGCCAAGTCTGTCCCCAGTGAGCACCCCAATTTATAAGGTGTCATTAAGCCACATTGGCTTTTTTCAGCAATTTTGTCTAAGTTGGGTGTATGGGCAAATTGGAGGGGGGTCTTATATTCAAGCTCCTTGTAACTCCTATCTCCTACACCGTCCAGCAACAGAGTAATAGTTTTCATTAGAGATATAACACCTCTTTTTTCAGTAGATCCATATCAACGTCTTCTGTTTTGAGATGTTTGCCAATTTTTATCCCAAGAGGCACTAAAGTATCTTCTAAGTAGGTATTTAAGTTTTCTAAATCGTAAATGGCCTTCCCTTTTGCGTCACGGTAATTCCCGCTTAAAACACATTTAGGATGGTCTTTTCCTTCTTCCCAGTCCCAACCAATTAGGTTTTCAACTTGGTCACCACTGGCAGTGTGGCGTATTGGCATGAGTAGACTACCTCCACATGCCTCAATAACTTTTTGATACGCGTCTAAACACACATCAAGCTGATTCACTTTTATTCTACCGTCGTGTGATGCACGTTCACCGGAAATGATTCTTCCTGATAAAGCCAAAGCAAAAGGTAGTTTTGTTAAATGGAAATACAAATGACAACCAATACAAGGTGTCATATATCCATATTTTTCAACGTTTAAAGCCACCATACGGCCATTCATCAATGACCAAATATCGTGATTACTGTATTCTAGTAAAGGATAAATTGTTTTGTCACTTCCAAAACGTGCTTCAACTATTTCCAGCATCTTTTCATAGTTTTCATATAAGGCGTCAAAGTCACCATATTCTGTCCCTGCGAATGTAGCAATTGGCAGTATATATTTTATGGATGGATCTTCTAAAACCTTCATAATTGCTGCAACACTGTCTCGACCCGAAAATTCACCAATGACTGTTGATGGATCATAATTAGAAGCATTAAATGTTTTAACTGATTTAGTAATCACAGGTTTCCTCCAAGAAAATTATTTAAAGTATGTATTCATACGACTTAACTCAAATTATATGTTTTTATAATAGACTTACATAATGTATAGCATATGGTGATGTCTTTGTAAATTGAACCTTCTACATACAGGTAAAACCGACCTCAAAGTTTGAGAAGTCGGTTTAAAAGCATGTTTCTACACACATGTTGTTTATTCAATTATAACAATCCAACAGGGATTAATTTCCCCCTGACCTTAAAGGGCTTCACAGGATCATTATTTGCTCACATATTCAAGGGACTCCTCGGTTAACCGTACCCACGAGTTTTGTTTGGTCGCAGGTATAAGCACCCTATCTTTCATGGGTTTGCCTGTTCCAGGATCATGGGGTAAACCTTCACCGGTTTCAATAAGTTCAAGCACACGTGTTGGTGAAAACTTTAGGGTTAAATCACCTTTATAAAACATAGCAAACATTTTTCCATTGTATTTTATGCCTTGGGCACCTTTGCCTGCATTTACAACGACTTTATCAATTTCACTAAAATGCGTTTTCAATTCAGCGTAAACATCACTCATTCTTATCCCTCCGTGTTATGAATATACTCCTATCATACCACGTTAAGGTGTTTATAATCTATTATTCAAAACCTTTAAAAATCAACCACAGGGGTAATAAAATTTCGAAAATACCACCTGGGGCAAATAAGATAAGTGGGTTGATTGTTAATCCACTTCCAATCATTATAAGAGCATATATGCTGGTCATGAGGTATCCAAGCACACCTAAGCCCATAAGCCATTTAGGACCCACTGATTCTTTAAACAAATATACAAAGAAGAGTGTGCTGTAAATGCCAAGAACCAACATGGCAACGCTGAAAAAAGCTTCGTGTAAGACAAATAATCCTTCTAGGGTTTCACCAGATGAGGATTTAAGAGCAAATAGTGTTACAACACTACCCACCATCAGTAAAACTGCTTCTATGGCTCTGGTAATTGCATAACCAATAACCAGTGTCCTGTTTTTATTTTTAAGACGTTCCAAGAATAATACACCCAGTGCTATAACTGCAATACTGTTACCTATTTCTAATAGAACCCCTATGCTTAAAGCACTCAAATTAACAAGTGGATTCGATAAAGCCCCCGCCACCATGCTACTTCCGCTGGCATAACAAATGGTAGCAATGATAAAACTGACTCCTATAGCAATTTCCAATTTCCTATTGTGCGTTAATTTCATTTTTTTACCCCTTTCCTTTATCATTGGGTATATAATTCTTAATATAAAGTTATAATCAGGACATATAGCTGTTTGACGCTACTTATGCAAGTTGTATTTACTCAATAAAAGCGAGGTTTATATGCATACTCCTACAAGTAAAAGTTCCTATAAAGAATCTTTATTTAACACAATTAAAACCCATACAAAACTTAGCATAGATGAAATAAATGAAATGGTTGAGTCTATCCCAGTAACTTTGTTTAATAAAGGAGATGTCTTGTTAAACCAAGGGGACCGTCCCAAACTAAGTTACTATGTTATTGAAGGATGTGTTCGTCAATTCTCTTGGGATGAAGCCGGAAAAGAAACCACTTTGGAGTTTTTCACGGAGAGCCAGTCCATTAATATGTTCAGCTTTGTTGATGAAGAAGGGAATTCATGGTATAGTCTAGAATGCCTTGAAGACTGCGCCCTAGTGACCTGTGCAGACTATGATACTGAAGAAGAGTCTGTTGATTTACTTAATATGAAATATTCCATATTTACTCAGCAATTCACCCATATGCAGTCCTCATTCATGAACTACAAAGCTTCAAAACCTATTGAACGCTACAATCATCTGGTTAAAACACGTCCAGAACTTTTAGATCGTGTTCCTCAAAACATTTTGGCAAACTTTATTGGTATCACACCTGAATCATTTAGTCGATTTAAGAAAAGAGAACAGGCGGCCAAATAAAGTTCTTATTTCATTACTTGCTTCTATTTTAAATAAATCATATTTAACTGGCATTGATTCAAATCAAGTCCAAGCAAAAAACCTGCATCATTTACGATGCAGGTTTGTTTTATTGTACAAATCCAAATTTCCTTTTGCTGAGATAATCTGTGATGTGCCCTAGGATAACAACGTTTCGTGCCATCTGTTAGGTCAAACCCCATTACAAATAGGTCTGTTCAACAAAACGAACCACATGTTCAATGGCTTGCGTTTTTCCTTCCCCAAGAAGGAGCCCATGACCGCCTTTATCCATAAATATGCGCTTTTTCTCTTGACCGGACACTGCTTTTAAAATGTAGTCTGCACTTTTATAATGCACTGCATCGTCATTTTTAGCTTGGATGATTAAGGTGGGACATGTAATTTTCTCAAAACAAGGTTTGGCCTTATATAATAGCTTATTAAACTGCCATAATGCATTGATGGGGTACATTGTACAACTCACTAAATACCGCTTAAAGACATTTACTTCTTTAGATTTTATGCCTGATTTAATGTTCAATAAGACATTTTCGAAATTCCAGTAACGAATAGGTGTGTTTAGGGTTATAAAACCATCCAAATTGTATTTGCAGCCCAAATGTGCGCCGAGTAATCCGCCCATTGAAAACCCTACAACAATTATTTTTGCATGTTTGTGGGACACTTTTATCTCATTATATAAGCTGTCAACTGCCATAAGCCACTGGGAAACATTACAGGATCTAAGCCCTTTTTTTCCTAATAGGTGGCCAGGTAATACCAAGTCAAACACGGTAAACCCTCTGTTTTTTAATACTTCTTTTAATGGGGTTAGCTCAAAGGGGCCACCACCAAATCCATGAATGAACATAAAAATAATATTGTTTTTCATCAAACCCCTCCTTCCCCTTTACTGTAACTCCATAAAGTGAAGGATTTCTTAATAGTATCTTTGTATTTAAATAAGTATTGTCCTTTACTTGCTATGTAAATCAGACTATACTTGAACTCAACAGCCATAAAGTGCTGTGAACACGGGTAAATTACAAGGAGAATTCTATGTTTCGACTATGGGGCAAAATCATAAAAAATAACAATATTGAATCGGATCATGTCTTTGAGCTATCTGCACCAGAACTTAGCTCTGACGAGAAGCTTGAACAAGGTATAGAAGGTTTATGTTATCACTTTGATATACAAGTCCCTATGTGGTTTGCAAGCAACGATAGTGAGTTTAAACTCATTGGTAAAACCCGATTTTCTGCACAACACTTTATTGAAGAAATTAGATTTGATACATTCGAAATCGAAATCGTTGAAGATAAGTAGGCATGAAGCTGCGCTTGCAGCATAAGCCAAGTTATAAATGCACAATAAAAGAACACCTAAAGTGATATGACAAAACCGCAGTAGCTTTTAACTACTCTAGCTGGTCACACCTTAGGTGTTCTTATTTTAAATCTGTTTAATTTAATAAGTGAGTTAAACTTAATTATCAAGTCCTTCTTCTGAATTCACAACAATGTTTTTAGATAAACTCTTTGCTCTATACATTGCTATATCTACTCGTTCAAAGAACTCTCTTCTATCTTCATTTTCCCTATACTGAGCAACACCAAAGCTAGCGGTCACCTGTTTTCCCAACTCAAAATCATAATTTGAAATCAACACTCTTAACTTTTCAGCCAAAACAGCTGCTTCAGAACCCGTTGAGTATGGACAAATCACAAGAAACTCTTCACCACCCCAGCGCCCAACTACATCTGTTGTATTGACAGATGTTTTCAGGATAGTGGAGAAGTCACTTAAGACTTTATCTCCAATTAAATGTCCAAACTGATCATTAATTAGTTTGAAATTATCAATGTCGATTAAAACCAGTGAAAGTGAAAAATCATTGTCATGAGATCTTTTTAATTCTTCGTTCAAAACATCATCAATACGCCTACGGTTGTATAAACCCGTTAATGCATCAATATTTGCTTCTAACTTATACTTTTGAGCAAGCTGTTCTTGGACTTTCTTCTCAGTTTCTTTTTGGATAAGAGCGCGTGTACGTTCATTAAGTTCTTCAAGCATTTTCCCAAAACGTACATGTAACTCATTTATTTCAATAATATTTGAGGTGCTTTCACGGTCAAGAACAAGCTCTTGTTTACCAACCATATTGACTGCTAAACTTAAGTTCTCTATAGGTCCTGAAATGTTTTTTGAAATCACTTTGGCTCTTCTTTTGAACCAAAATACATAAATGAATATGAGAACTACAATAATTAGTAACTCAAAAAACATCATGCGCCAAATAATTTCACTCACACCTTGAATTTCGTTCAATATACTTTCTTCTTCAGCAATCACAAATAGTTCCCAACCCGTTGTTGACAACTGGCTTTTAAGAATGTGATATGTCTCGTTATTCACATTAAATGTTTCCATTCGATTTCCATGTTCAATCATAGAAACAAAAGGTTGTTTTCCATTTACACTAAGCTGGTCAACAAAGTAATTATCAGGTTTATAAATGGTTTCACTAATCGTATCCGTGTACTCGTGTGTTGTTAACTCTTGGACTTGAAACAGACTTTGAATATCTTGATTCATGGCAATAATACCACCGTTATGGTCTGTGACTAAAATACCACCTACTGAATCCATGTCTAACTTCATGAAGTGATTAATTAATAAGTCAATTGTTATATCTGCACCGGTAACCCCTTCTAAAAATCCGTCATTGTAGATGGGTACAATACACGATACCATCCACCCCATGCCGGCTGGGTCTAAATAGGCTTTAGTCCATGCAGGTTTTCCTGTAGGGTTGTTGGTATGGTCCGCTAGGGAATAAAAGTCATAATCTTTCATGTATAGGGTAGGACCATACTGACCTGGAGCATCTGGCATGTATGGATACAACCTGTTCATATTGTCATGGGTATTAATATAAATTTGACCTATAAGTGGATTATTACTAACTGTACTTTTAAACTTCCGGTCAAAAGCCTCAGTATAATAGGCTTTTTTCAGTTCATCATTACCAATTTGTGTGTCCGATGAATAGTATAAAGATGCACCACCATTGTCTTTGGGTTTGTAAAAGACACCATTTGCATGATAGTCAAAAAGATCCGTAGTCGGTATTGGACGAGACTTTAATCCTTCAAAAAACAAACTGTGGTCAGCCTGATAGGCAATCATGGTACGTTCAACTTCAGAAAGTTTTGCCTCCATGATCTCTTTTTCACTTACTATTCGATCTTCGATGTTATGAATGGCATCATGTACAAGGGCTTCTTCAATTAGGCCTTCAGCCATAATCAGCGCACCAATATAAATGGCCGCCGAAGTTGTTACTAGAACAACTAGAGCCACAATAGCATTTAACAAGAAATTTCTATAAATATGAGTTTGGAGTTTAACTTTTTTCTGAATTTGTGGCATCAAAGACTCCTTTAAATTATTACGATTTATAGGTGTAAAAAAGTAAAATGGTACATGAATCGTACAATTTATTATACCCTAATTCAGTGCATTATTACCAGTGTTCTAGTAATAATTTACTAGATGAATTCTATCTAAAGTAAGTTTACAGGGTTTATAATAAGCCAAACTTCATCTCGAAAAAATCATAGAACCAGTGTATAACAAAGTTTATAAGAAGATTTATTGAACCCAATTTTAATTCGCTCAACTCCTTTTAGACGCTCATTTTTGCAAAATAAAACCCGAATCGGAACCGATACGGGTTTGGTACTTTTGCGTTTAATTCTGTATAAACAAGGATTAGCCTTATTTTACGCCTTATGGAAGGTTATTTGGCCACAACCTTCAAAGGCATTTTCATGAACCTCTTCCATGCTTGCTGGCAAGTACACATCTGTAAGACCTGTACAATCTTTAAACGCCCAAGCCGAAATCTCAATTGTACCTTCATTAATGACTACCTTTTTTAGTGCCTTCGATGCGTTAAAAGTAAATGGAATAATACGTCTAACCGTACCGGGAATTTCAATTTCTTCTATGCTTGTGCGTGTAAAAGCATACTGCCACATGTCTTTTAAATTAGGTGGTAATGTTATAGATTTTAGATTGCTACAGCCATCAAATACAAATCCACCAATTTGAGTCACAGTGTCAGGAATTATAACAGATTCTATTTGGGTATGACCTTTAAAAATACTATCATTTAAAATGGTAATGGTGATGTTACTCGGAAACTCAATATGTTTCTCTTTGCCAGTATATCCCGTAATACAATAGGTATCATCTGGCACTTGTTTATAATAAAAGCTCATAATGCCTCCATAATTATCTTAGTAAGATGCTTCCTCTGTTTTAGTGGACTCCGATACAAGTTTATTGATCATACTCATTTCTTCATCCGTTAAATGTCGCCATTTTCCCATTGGCAAATTTCCTAACTCAACATTCATAATACGGACTCTTTTTAACTTTGTAACATTATAACCCAAATGCTCACACATACGTCTAATCTGTCTGTTCAAACCTTGAGTTAAGATGATTCTAAATACAAATCGACTTTCCTGTTTGACTTCACACCTCTGGGTTACTGTATCTAATATTGGAACGCCACCACTCATTTTTTTAATGAACTTTGGTGTTATAGGTTTATCAACGGTTACCACATATTCTTTTTCGTGGTTATTTCCAGCACGCAAAATCTTGTTCACTATATCCCCATCATTGGTTAAGAAAATCAAACCTTCTGAAGGTTTGTCTAAACGTCCAATCGGAAAAATTCTTTTAGGATAGTTTATAAAATCAACAATATTACCTTCAACCTTATGTTCTGTAGTACATGTAATCCCAATGGGTTTATTCAGAGCAAGATAAACAGGTGCTTCTTTGGATTTTAAAGCTTTACCATTAACGACGACCTTGTCCGATGGTTTCACTCTTGTGCCCATCTCTGCTTTTTTACCATTAACGATTACTTTACCTTGTTCGATAAACTTGTCCGCTTCTCTTCTTGAGCAAATCCCCGTAGAACTTATAAATTTATTGAGTCTAACTTCACCTGAATTATTTTCAGCAGGTGTGTTCACATTTGTTTGCTGGTGACCCTGCTTATTTTTACTCTTTACTGAGGCCCTAGTCTTAGTCTGGCCGGACTTATTTTTACTTGATGTCTTATATTTAGAACTTTTTGAGGAATTACTTCTTGAACTGTCCTTTGTATAACTCTTCGAACCCGTCTTTGAACTGTTTCCCGCACTACCTTTAGACGTGTTTTTCGAATTGTTTTTTGATCTATTTTTAGTATTATTCTTATTTCTCATATTTCACCTTCACTTGCTAAGTTGTGAATTAACGTACAAATTAAGCATATTTCAACAAGTAGTATATCACAATTAAAACCTAGGTGTGGTTTATCGTTTTTTTGTGAAGTCCACATGGATCACATTACTCTTGACCAAGGGTTTTGATATATTATTTGTCGAATTTTTTTTACTTGGATTACGCCCTAAATCACCTTCTATTTCAGATTTTTTAAAGGTTGTATTCGCCTTTAACTCCTGTTTTTCAATCTTCTGAGCTTCATCTGAAACAAGTACTTCTTTTGAAGGCAAGTCTGAAGGTAAATCAGGTAAACTGTCAAAGTCCCGTAGAATGTCATCAAATGATCTTTGGATTTCAGTATGGTCAAATACATATAATTGTTCTTTTGCTCGTGAAATACCCACATAAAAGAGGCGCCTGTCTTCTTCTAATGTTTCAAGGTCATAGTTTTTATACCAATCATGGGTATGGAAGTAGTAAACGTTATCAAACTCTAGGCCTTTTGCAGAGTGAATGGTCGTTAACACAACTTTAGGATTTTTACCTTTTTTCAAATCCACAACGGGTTCAAGAATGATGTTCACAATAAAGTTTTCTAAAGCATCATAAGTAATCAACAAGTCGCGAACCAGCTTAAAATCGTCAGCAATTTCTTCTTTTGTGTAATAATCTGACTCAATACTTTCATAAACGGAGAAGTAAAAGGCACAAATATTATCAAAGAGTTGTGTTTTATCCCCTTCAAAACTCAAGAGTTCTTTTACTGCACCTACGAGTTTTAATTTTTCACCTTTCAAATGACTGATGTCGTCCATGTTGGTTTTAATAAGGCGTTTAGCTGTTTTTGCACCAATACCAGGGAGTAAGGTTAATATGCGGTTGTATCCCACAATGTCTCTGCGGTTTAAATACACCATTAAAAAACTGAGCACATCTTTTACATGTTTACGTTCTAAAAGGCGAATGCCTCCATACACGACATAATCAATGTTTTCAGCTATTAATGCTTTCTCAAAAACAGTTCGATTTTTATTATAACGATAAATAAGCGCATGGCTTTTATCCGATTCTCTTTTAATGGTTTCCAAAATAAATGATTTATGGTTTTCTAGGGATGATCCAGAAATGACCTGAACTTGGCCATCCTTTTGACTGGCTGCTTTCAGCTCTTTGTGATACCCAAGTTTAGATCTTTCTATGGTTTGATTGGTCCACCCAACAATGTGATCATTAGACCTGTAGTTCTCAGTCAGTTTGATCATTTTAGGTGACTCAAAATCATTGTAGAAGTTCAAAATGATTCGGTGATCTGCCCCACGAAATGCATAAATTCCTTGGAAGTCATCTCCAATGGCCATCACATTTTTTATGTTAAGACGTTTTACAAAATCTAGCTGCATTTTGTTCGTATCCTGGTACTCATCAATCATCAAATAATCATAAGGTGCTGTAACTTTAACATCTTTGTCCTTTTCAAGGTACTTACTCATAACAGAGATCATATCGTCGTAGTTGGCCAACATATGGTCTACTTTATACTTCTCATAGACCTTCATATAAGCTTCAATATTATCTGCATCGTCAGCCATTTTGTGCAGGTCAAACTTCTTAATATACTCTTTTACACTCAGGCCCGTATTACAGCAATAAGATATCATTTTCTGAAGACCTTTGGCCCTGTGATTTTTATTAAAATTATCAAAATCCGCCATAACTAATTTATGAACCGCAATGTCATCTTCACTGTCTAACAATCGGAACTTTGAAATAGGTGACTCACTCCCAATAAGCTGACTGATGTGATTTGCAAATGCGTGGAAAGTCCCTACAAAACCCAAAGCGGTATTAGGCATTAACAAGTTAAGCCTTTGTTTAAGTACATTCCCCGCCTTACGTGTGAATGTAATAATAACAATAGCTCCAGGGTCTACCCCTGTTTTTATCAAGTGCAGAACCCTGTAAACCAGGGTGTGAGTCTTACCTGTACCAGGGCCAGCAATAACTAAGTAATTCCCCTCTTCTCTAGTTGCAGCAATCTTTTGGCCTGGGTTTAACTGGCCTAAGTAATCTATGTCTTTGTATTGATCTTCAAGGTCTGTGATTTCACGTGCAGTTAAGGCCTCAATAGCCTCATTTATCTCAATATTGGTTTTCATTTTGAACACCTCTTTTCAACTCTTTCGAACGTTTGTTCCATTGTATCATGTAAATTGTTGCAAGTAAAAAAGAGTAGATTCACCACTCTTTTAAGTTGTTATTTTATTCAGTTCCATCTTATTAAATCGATGCCTATTTATGAATCAAAAGCTCTATAAGTTCATTATATTGGTCACTTTTTTCTATATTAAGTACATGGCCTCCTTCATTGTGCACATGTAGTTGTACATGTGAAAGACCTTCTAACTCTCTCTTGTGTTTTTGTATGGCTTTGTTAATGTCTTTGTCAGCTGGTGTAATAACTAATGTGACTGGACACCCTGCATCTTGAAGGACAGACAGATAATCATAATTTCCTAATAGCTGATGAGAGGCAATAATAGCCTCCATTTTTGTAGACATAAACAGGTCTTTTAAAATTTTTCGTTTATTTGGATCTTTTAATGAAGCCTTCACTGCTATGTTTATATAACCTTCAAATCCAAGAAGTTTTACTAATCCACGGTCCATTAAATTTATCAATGAAAGTGTTAACTTATTGTATTTTAGGGCAGGGGCAGTCCCATTTGTAATAATTTGTTGAATGCGCAAAGGTGCTTTTTTAAGGACTTCATAGCCAATAACACCTCCCATTGAGTTACCTATCCATATAACCTTAGTAATGTCTAAGACATCTAACAGACTTAATACAACTTGACCATAGGCTTCTAGGGTATAAGATTCCTTTTCAATTGGCTTGGATGACCCTCCATGTCCTTGTAATGAAAATGCCACCACCCTATAATTAGGGCTGAAATGTTTAATCTGTTCTTCCCACTGATGCAGATTACATCCTAAGCCATGGGCAAAAATAATGACGTCTTCATTTTTAGGGTTAACATCAACATACTCAATGTTTTCCCCTAAAACATCTAACTTCATAATCTTATATGACATCTTAACCACTCCAATCTATGTATTTCAAATGATTTTTAAGTCCCTCTAAATATGTGTATTTTAATGATTTCCACTCATAATTTTCAGGAAGTCCATCCATAAAACTTCTATTATATGAGGCTAAAATGAACATTAAGTGCTTTCTAAGTCCAAGGTCAGAACCCATCTGCAAATCGTCAAACAGAGTCTGAGCAATAAGATAAGATTCACTATTCAGTTTATCTCTATATTCAACTAAATCTGGATGATTCATTTCCTTAGTGAACTGGAAAAAAAATAAATACTCGGATGTGTTGTTTGCTAAGTAGTCAAACTCATAGGCTGCATAAGCAAGAAGATTTTCATCTATCTTACCTTTCGAACTCGGGGTGAAAGACTGCATGTATTCTACGAGATTCTTCACACATCGCTCCAGTAGATAGAGGTACAAGTCTAACTTCCCATCGAAATACTTAAACAAACTGCCTTTAGATATACCCAGGGTTTTTACTAGTCTATTGGTAGAGGCATTAACATAACCATACTTTCCGAACTCAATAAAGGCTGCATCTATTACTAATTCCTGTTTTTCACTACTTATATTTTTAAATGTCGATTTCATGTAGGCCTCGTTTTCTCGGTGACCACCCAGTCACCAACTTAAAATAAAAATACTACAAATCTAAAACCGTGTCAAGATTTGTAGTATTCAGTGGTTTTATAAATACAAGCTTGATGTATTATGGCTTCATGTTTTCAGCACTTTTATAACTTATTGAGTAAACAACCAAACACCAAGGGCCAAGAACAAGAAAGCCCAAATGTAAAAGAATATTTCTGTCCCTTTCTCACCAAGGAACTTCTTAAAAAGTTCAATTTTTTTCATGTTCCAAATGGGTGCTGGTTTCACAACCGCAATCACAACAACGAGTGCTGCATAAATAATTGCAAGTATCGCCCAAATTTTCATACCGATTCCCTCCCTTAAACAGTACTTTTACTCTAATCCTCTTCTTATTTTAGGTGCTAGTAAAATAAAGACCACACCACTAATTAGAAGCACGATTCCAGAGTAGCTTAATACATCTAACCAAGTCCCTTTACTTGATAAAACTAGGTCGTTCCCTTTATATGTCCAGTAGAACGGTATCCAGTAAAACAAGATCTGCCATTTATCAGCTAAAAGCTCTTGACCAGCTATTGACCCAAACAAAGGCAGAAAGAGCATTTTCATATTCCCAGCCGCGTTCATTACATCATCGTTATTAATCCCCTCAATAAAGCCAATAAGAATACTAATTATACAAGAGGTGGTCACCATTAAAATTGCATGGAGGTAATTTATTTCTCTAAAGCCTGTAATAAGCAAAATAAGGACGGTTCCTACAATAGGAATAACCACACCAATTAGACTTTTACCTGCTATAAAACCCAACCTAGAAACAGGAGATAAATGTATGGCACTAATTGTGTTTTCCGTTTTTTCTTCAACAATATTTAGTGCAATAATCATACCTCCAAGAATGGAGGTGAACATCATAGCTGTATTAACCATAAGCTTTTTCAAAGGCGGAATATCCCTACCATAGTTTACGATTTCAACGGTTGATGTATCAACCTCAATATCATAATGGTCAAAGGTTGCTAAGTTCTTAACGTAGTCAATTACATAATCCGGCTCATTCCCTTGTGACAAGATATAATAGTCTCCCGCTTCATCAGGCAAAACCCCAATAATGTTATCTCTTTTCCTGACCCGGTCCTCAACTTCTTTTAGTGATTTCATTCGTTCCACTTTGGCAAACTGTTCAAAGTACACAGCTTGTTCAGGATTATCCCCATCTATAAGAACCACTTCCACTGTGGTGTCATTAATTCCAGGTGAAAAGATATTAATGATGATTGAAAATATCACAGGCACAACGATAATGTATAAGGTAATAAAATTCCTTACACTCGTTTTTAAATCTCTTTGAAATATAATGAGTATTTTTTTTAGCATAGTACACCCCTTATATAGACAAAGTCTTCTTAAACCGGTAGTTTGCCAGTATAAATATATCTAACCCTAAAACTAAAAATCCCAGTGAAGCAAGCATTACATATGTCATATTTCCCCCAACAGATACAATTTCTTTAAAACTTTGCAACATCACATAACTTGGAATGATTTTAACCCAGTCCGGGTCCCAACTTGGGGTAAAGTAAGATATATTAGGCATAATCATTATAATTATGACAATATACATAGCCCCAAAGGCTTCTACTATGTCTTTGTAAAAACTGGTCATAAACAAACCTAAAGATGCTGCAAAAAAACCAGATGAAATGATGAATAAAATCATGGCTGGATAGTTGGGTTGAAGCCCCATAACAGGCACCGTAATAATGAGTGTCGTCAAAATGCTTGTAAAAATAATAACTCCAATTTTGCTCAACAAGTAGTGCCAAACCGACGAGGCGGTAATAGCATAGGCTTTTATAATACCTTCACTTTTGTCTAAGAAGATGTAAGCTGCAATGATGAACAAACTCATAAGGCTACCATTAAAGGTTAAAAACACTGGAATCATATTCTCTTTATCCGTTAATGGCTGGGTATTTTCATACAACTTACGTACCTGGATATTGTCTGAGTGGTCTTCTAAGACATCATGTCCAGCGCGCCTATTATGATAAACAAAGAGTAAATTCTGCAGCTTTTCAGTTTCATACCCTTGTAAGTAATAGGTATGAATGACCTGTTTGTCTTCATTCACATGTACATGCACTGATGGAACGCGTTCTGAGTTTGAAAAGGCATCTAAGGCTTCTTTGCTATCTAACAAATAAATCTTTGATTCCTCAGTTTCATAAAGGTCTGCGTTAAAGATCCTGTCGTCTGCTTCAACTTCAATACGTTCCACTCGTTCATCCAAATCTTCTTCCCTAAGGTTCTTAGCGTATCGTTCTTTAACCACTTCAGGTAAGTCCAAGTAAATATACTGTTTACTTTTGCTATCAAAGTCTTCTGGCACAACAAATAGAAGAATCA
>Ga0070724_10001181_pt1 | contig 15979 bp, 14 predicted proteins | sample tdDd001_FD_67278 | JGI IMG/M metagenome (GOLD analysis project Ga0070724, IMG submission 67278) | Marine sediment microbial communities from the Atlantic coast under amendment with organic carbon and nitrate - tdDd00.1 | ecosystem: Environmental > Aquatic > Marine > Coastal > Sediment | place... | reverse complement strand
AATTGAAACGCTAGCAGCGATATCCTTTAAACTTAAGGGGTGATTGTAGTGATCATGAATAAACTTCATCATTGTTTGTGTTCTTACTTCTTGGATTTTATTAATAGGATCTCTGTTGACTTCATTGATTTCACTTATAAGATAACGCCATATTTTTGATAAGTTTTCACCTATCATCAACTCCATGTTCATTTGATTAGTGGAGTAGACCTTATATATTTCCTTGATGGCCTGTATGAAATCACTACCCATTACATTATCCCTTAAAAACACATGACTTTGTATATTTTCATTACCTATGATAGACTCAGTGACTTTTTTGTAAAAGGCTGTATCTTTACCTCCAGTAAAAATTGAAGGTGAGAATAATATGGTAATAAGATGACATGCATCACCTTCAGCTATGTCCATAGCATGGAGGACATTTGAGTTTATAAACGCTGCTTGATTTTCTTCAAGAATATAGGAATGACCACTTAAATAAACCTTTAGTTTACCTTTTAAAACAACATATATTTCTACTTCTTCATGCCAATGCCATGGCACATAACCTAAGTTATATTTACCAATATCAGCATTGAATATTGCGCATGGAAATGTTTCAGATACATACTCAACTATTTCCATACCCGATTCATTTATAGGGATAAATTCTCTTTGCATAACAATCTCCTGGCTCAATAATACATAAAATTGGCTATATTATGATATATTTTATCTCATGAGGACTCTATAATTATATCATAGACATGTGAGTATAGACAATAAGGAGGCAAGGACATATGAGAACCTTAATGGCAATAACAGGTGTTATAGGAACGGCTGTAGGATGCGGCTTACTGCAGTTTGCTGATTTAGGTATTGATCCTTTTAATGCACTTATAGTTGGTCTCAATAATGTAACTCCATTGTCTTATGGCGTCGTATTTATGATAGTCACTGGTATTATGCTACTGGTAACTTTTATACTCGATAAAAGTTATATTGGAGTATCAACGCTCCTTAACCTATTTATATTCGGATTTGTAGTTGAGTATTCATTGGCATTTTTTCTAATTTTGAGTCCTAATCCAAGTATTGGTGTACGTAGTATATCTCTAATTATAGGTTTATTGATGATCAGTTTCTTTGTATCATTTTATTTTACTGCAGGTCTTGGTGTTTCAGCTTATGATGCACTTTCAAAGATTGCAACAGATAAGAGTCAGTTGCCTTTTAGATTACTAAGAATTACATCTGATCTTTCGTGTGTAGTAATCGGTTATTTATTAGGTGCTAGTATAGGAATCGCAACAATAGTAACAGCTTTACTTTTAGGTCCTGCAATTGAGTACTTTAATAAAAGAGTCTCAGAACCATTGTTGAATAGTAGAAAGAATAGAATTATAGTTTCGTGAGGTGTTTATAATGTCTGTAGATTTTTTAGAGCTTCAAGCAATGAATTTCTCATATTTGGACTCATTTATTAGTATGAGTATAAGGAAAGAAAAACATCATATAATCATAGGTGACAATCAGTTGAGTGTTGAAGAAATTATTCAGTTGAATGATAATGTCACAATTAGAGTGAACACCATCTTTAAGTTATTAAAGTTAAGAGAAGACTTATTGGACTATGGATATGAGGATTTTTCTATTAATAAAGATCATAATGTTTCTAAATTATCTAATGATAGAGGACATAAAATAACTATTATTAGATCAAAACAGTAGTTTTGGTCTTTTTACATTATTAGAGATTAGTTTAGAGCAAAAAAAGAACCCCTCAAATGAGAGGTTACATCCTATTTGTTTTTACCTTTACCATTACTTTTACCATTACTTGCATTACTTTTACCATTAGAAGAATTACCTTTACTTTCTTCAACAGTTACTTTTTCTTCAACTTCTTCTTCAATTTCAAGAGAAGTTCCTTTTCTAATAGACTTAATTTCAAACATGATTTCTTTAACTGATTTATCTGACCATGCTTCATAATCAATATCATCTTCATTTGCAGCATTTAATTTTTCTAACAAGTTCATTTTACCAGGTGTAATACCATATTTTTCGGCATTCGCAAATCTTTCTAAGTTAGGATTGTTTTCACCATCTTCGATAGATTCGATTTGTTCTTCTAATGTTTCAATTTCGCTTTCCAAAGCTTCAATCTCTTCTTCTAAAGCTGCAATTTCCTCATCTGTTAGATTTTCATCTTCTAATAGTAATTCTAACTCAGCAATTTTATCTGATAATGTTTGAATTTCTTCTTGGATTGCAAGTGTATCTTTTGCATTTTCTTCATTAATAAATTCATCTAAAGAAGCTTGAGATGAATCAAGTTCAGCAGTCTTTTCAGCTATTTGAGCTTCTAAAGCTGCAATTTCTTCTTCAGTTAATTCTTCATTTTCAAGTAATGTTTCTAAATCAGCAATTTCAGATTTGATGGCTTCAATTTCTGCAGTCATTTCTGAAACAGTTTCTTCAAATGTTGGTGCTGAAAGAAGGGTGTATTCATCTTCTTTAGCTTGTAGATCAGTTTCTAAAGCAAGCTTATCAGCTTCAAAAGCTGCAAGTTCTTCTTCAGTCATTTGGCTTGTATCAGTTGCATTTAATGCTTCTAATTGAGCTTGTAAATCTTCGATTTCTAAGAATAAGTTGTTTTCATAAGCAACTTCTTGTTCTTCTACGAAAGAGTCATAAAGTAAAACCGCTTCGTCTAATAACAATTGAATCGCTGCAATTTCTTCTTCTGTTAAATCTTCATTTAAAAGATCAGCTTCATATCCTGCAATTTCTGATTCTAGTTGTGCAATTTGCTCTTCAAGAGTTAATGGTGTTTCTTCAGCAAATGCAAGAGTACTTAAACTTGTAATAAGTACTAAAGTTAGTACTAGTCCTAATAATTTTTTCATGATTACCTCCTAGGTGTAACCGTAAAAAAAGAAAAATCTTTTGCGACAGCAAAAGATAAAATCTTACTTTTATCGGTAGCTGGCTGCCATCTCATAATGAGGAAGGCCCTTTAGTTTTGCGTCCCATACTTTCGTATGGTTTGCCCTTATCGTTGTAATTATATTATACATTTTTCTAAGTTTGTTTCAATAGATTTAAGCATTATAGGGACGATGGTCCCTATAAGTCAGGACAATAGACTAATCCATAAATAAGATTAGCTTTTTAATGATCCGTATAAAGCCCCTTTTTTAAAAATTTAAATTAATCTTGAATGAAATCAACAATTTGCTCAACAGCTTGTCTCTGTTGTTCTTCATGGCTTATAAGAGCTTTTCCGTCTCCTTCTTGTTCTCCATAATCCCCAAACCATGCGTGATTGCCATCTTTAATCTCAAATACTCGATTTGAATCATTTACCTTATCTAAATCTAACATAATATCATAAGTTCCATAAATTGCAATAGTTGATACAGGTGCATCATTAATCGGATATGCACCCATAAGAATCAAACCCTCAATGAGTTCGTAATTTTTTTCTGCAAAGCTGCTAGCCATTGCGCCGCCAAGGGAATGACCAGAAAGATACCAATCACTAATATCTGTCCTATCTTCAATGATGTCTTTTGCCGCATTAATATCAAAAACTGCTAAATTGAAGGGCATTTCAACCAATGCCACAAAATAACCTTGCTCTGCTAATTGTAATAAAAGTGGCATGTAAGCCCTTGCTTCTACCTTACCTCCAGGATAGAAGATGATTCCCACTGAACTTGCAACATCAGGATATATGTAGGTATAATCACCATCTGTTTCTAGTTTTAAACTACTTGATTTAATATAGTCATCTACATACTCACTCGCCTTATAATAATCACTTGAATAGATGATAAGTAGTGCAGACAATATGATGGTTACAACAACAAGTGTGATTCCAATTCTTTTAATCCATTTACTCATAAGTAATACCTCATATTCTTTTTAGTTATAATATTTAGAGTTGTTCTGTACTATTGGTTCTTCTGATTTCATATTAATTCTTTTTAATTGGTCTGTCAATTATTATGTACTTTTATTTATAAATAGTTCATAAAGTTGATTATTGAGTTCATTTGACCTATAATCTAAATTAGGAGAAATAGAATGAATGGACATGAGCTTAGAAGGCAAAAAAAAATACAGACAATTAAAAACTCTGCATTAAAATTATTTAATAAAAGTGGAATAGCTAAAACATCTGTTGATGAAATTGCAAGTCTTGCAGGTGTGTCCAAGGTGACAATCTTTAAGTATTTTGGATCAAAGGAGCATTTGATTTCTCATTTACTATCTGATTTGTATGATCAAATCATCAAAGATACAGAGGCAATCGTATATGGTGATTTGGACTTCGAGAAGAAACTTGCCATGATTGTATCTGAGAGGCAGATGTCACTTAAGGACTATCAGCCTATATTTTTAGAAGAGATGTTTCTAAGAACAGAAACAGAATCCTATAAAAAATATATGAAAAGAACCAAGGCTTTAATGTACAATTTTTTTGAAGAAGGACAAGCCAAGGGAATAATAAACAAAAATATATCAGTTGAAACAATGTATCTCTATTTTCAAGTCTATAAATCTGGTTTACATCAGATGACACATAATAATCCCGGTTTATTAAATGATGAAAAATTAATAGAAGACTTAGTTAACTTATATTTTAATGGACTCAAATAATACACTTTTTATCTCTTGTAAAAAGTGTATTTTCTCGTCCAAGTCTTTTCTTCATCTGCTTGTAAATCTATTTTAATAAAGGCCTCAGGGCTCACCACATGAGGCATGGCCCATATAGCTACTTTGTGAAGTGGAAAATCATGAGATTCTCTTACAGTTAAGCCTGATGGTATGTGACATATTTCGAAGTATTGATTGCTTTCTTTGGGTAAATCCTTAAGTGTAATATACATGACCTCCTTAAGTGTTTGTTGCCACGATAAACTGGTATCATTGAGATCATATTCTCCCAGGCCAGATTCTACTTGAATAGGATAAGAAAATCTCAACTCATAATCTGGTCCTATGATATTATCATTGATGGTGATGAAGTTATGGCAGTACTCACTTGTTGAAATAGGTTGTCTACCTATGTTCTTCAGATAATAACGAACGATAATCTCTTGATCTTGTAAACTGATTTCTTTTATATATCTTACTGCATAACCATTTATGTGAGGACATGTCTGGGTAAAACTAATGGATGTTTGGTTTTCTTCAACACTATACTCAAAGAGGTCTGCAGGATAATCAAAGAAAAAATCATAATCTTCATTAGATACCTTCTTTAATGCACCAACACCAATTTTTAAGAAATCATCATTCTCGTAACCGATAGCCTCATCTATACCAAATTCATTAAAGAGCCCCATACCACCAGAACCTTGTCCTAGTAATGATTCAACACCAGTCATAGTATGTTTGTCTATGTAAATAATTTTTGTGATCATACCAAGGTGATCAAATCTCACTCTTTTATAACTTTCATCTATATGAACTTCTAAATATCTATTCTTTAATATATACATCTTAATCTCCTTTACTAAATTATATCTAAATAAGAAGTAATTATCATTTAGCACTTTTGATGAAATTACTTAGCTAAAACTACAAGATATCAGAAATAAAAGAATCTTTTCTTCAATCATAACAGCCTCATGATTTCTTTATAAGGTGAGAAGGTGGTAGCTGATTTATAAACTTATGGAGTTGTTACTAGACCACTAAGGTAATGGTTTAAAGTCAATGAGTTACAGTTGTTAGAACAGTTTCGTTGACCCAAATAAAAAAAACAGCAACACTTACAAAAGTTGTGTAGCTGCAATTAAAATTAATAGACGTGCTATGAAAAAGTGGCGTATCACAATGTTTAAATGAAGAAGTAAGAGCATTTCTTCTGTAATCTCAATAAAAATTCTCCTATATGAAGGAGATTTTTTATTGCTAAGTTTAGTTATACAGAATGCCAGTTTCTGCAATTGTATTTACAACTTTGTTATTTCTTTCTCTTAAGTTGAATTTTTTAGAAGTTAATATGTCTTTAGCATGTGTTTCTTTGTGATCATGCTCGTAAAGAGAATGATCATAGTAGAGATTCTTTGAAATCTCGTATGTCTTAGCAAAGGTTTTTGTCTTTTTCATCACATCCTCCTTTTACTCTAGAGTGTCAATTGTTACATTATTGTAATATAATTATACCCAGCTTTTGGTTTTTCAATCTGAGAATCAAGAATTATATTTGGATAATATTATGGAGTCATGCTATGCTTATTTAAAGATGGAGGGAATATATGAACAAATCTGATAAGTTTTATGATTCTAAGCTTTTAGGATCAATTATTAGGGTTAATAGACTGATGCAGAACATGAGTCAGACATCATTAGTAGATGGCATATGTGTACCATCTTATTTGAGTCGTATTGAAAATGCTGAGATTGTACCAAGTATGGAAGTGGTTAATGAGATATTTGATGCATTAGGTATTAGTTATTATGATGATTCTACTTTTCTGAAGAAGAGTCTTGATTTGTTTGATGACTATGTCCGCGCCCTATTTGAAGATGAACTAGGGTTTGCTGATCAATTGTATGTTGAAATTCATGCAGATGAAAATCAATACATGTCATCTCCAATTATCATAGATTTTCTAGTAGTAAAGTTCATGCACCTAGCAGACACTGATAAAAGAGAAGAGGTAAATGAAGTTGAGAAACTCTTAAACTCAATTATTGAACATATGTCTTCAGACCAGATTCATAATTATATGTTGTACAAAGGGATGGATACAAGAAACATAGAGAGGGATTTCTTGCAGGCTGAAGCATACTTAAAAAGAGCAGAAAAAGAAAAAATCTCTGGAAAAGTCTTTCATGAAATGGCCAAGCTATACTTTGAATGGGGCAATATGATATTAGCATTAGATTATATCAATAAGGCCCAAGTCAGGTATAGTGAAGAAGGTTATGTAATGGGACTGATTGCTGTTTACATGATTAAAGGGCAAATATTCATTTATGAAAATCAGTTTGAGATAGGTATTGGATACTTAACCAAATCGTCTAAACTATTTAGACGGATCAAAGAACCAACTTATGAGACTTATATTAACAATCATTTGGCTTGGGCCTATATTCTTAATGGAGATCTAGAATCTGGTCGACTCTACTTAGATAAATGTACTGATAAGTCTGAATTACTAAGACAGATATCAGATGATTTAATCGAACCATTAGCCAAAGGACAAGTGCCTACTTGGCATGACGATATAGAAGAAATAGAAAATAAGTTATCCATTCAAAAGGCTAGTGGTTTATATCACAAGTTAGAAGAAAAATACTTAGAACTTAGAAGATATGCCATCTACAGACAGCAAAGAAAGTATAAGTTAATAGATGACTTTAGAATCAGTAAGTTACAGTTCTAATGAATATAAAACGCAACTATATTTCACATAATTAATATTAAAATAGGCTTTAAAGCCTATTTTTTATTGAACATTTCACAAAAACACCCTCTGGTATAAGTCTTAATCGGTAAGCTATAATTAAATTAAGATAAGACAAGTTGAGTTTTAATTTTTTACTCGATGGGAAAACGTTTTAGAGGAGATAGACATGAATAAACATGCTTTACATCATGCACCTAAAAGTAAATATGCTTATGCTTATAAAAAAGATGTACTGCATATCAGATTTAGATCAGCAAAAAATGACTTAGTTAAGGTTGAAATAATAGCTTTTGATCCCTATTCATATATTCCACTAGGTAATGGCGAATGGAAGTTTGATTTAAGTAAAAGATATTTCATAGACATGCATAAAGAACACAGTGATGACTTATATGATTATTGGTTTGGTCAAATAGATTGTATAGATACACTTAGAATCAGATATGCATTTGTTTTAAAGGCAGGTTTGGAAGAAACATTTTACGGACCATATACATCATGTTCTATGAAAGACTATGAGTCCATTGCGGAAGTTGGTCACCATTATTATAATTTTCCATACATCAATGAAGAAGATCTTTATGAGTCGCCATCATGGGTGAAGGATACAATATGGTATCAAATTTTTCCTGAGAGGTTTCATAGGGTAGATGATGGAAAGCACATCGAAGGATTAATGAAATGGAATGAAATTGTTCCTGTGACTAATGATATGGTCTTTGGTGGCAATCTTAAAGGTATCATTGAAAAGCTTGATTATATAGAAGAACTAGGGATTACAGGTATATACTTTACACCAATATTTGAATCACCCTCAACACATAAGTATGATACGACAGACTATTTTAAAATAGATTCAGCTTTCGGTGATAATGAGACCCTAGGTTTATTGGTAAAAGAGGCTCATAAAAGAAATATTAAGGTTATGCTGGATGGTGTTTTTAATCACTGTGGTTATTATCATCCTTATTGGCAAGACGTACTTAAACACGGTAAGGCATCAAAGTATTATGATTGTTTCTACATTGAAGGTGATGACATTGCCATAAAAAAAGAAGCTCAAGTTTTTTCAGAACCATCAGATGACTTGATGAGAAAGTTGAATTATAGAATATTTGGTACAGCATTAAACATGCCTAAGTGGAATACATCTAATGAGCTGGTAAGACAACATTTAATTGATGTCGGCAAGTTTTGGATAGAAACATATGACATTGATGGGTGGCGTCTAGATGTTTCTAATGAAGTATCTCATGATTTCTGGAGAGCCTTTAGAAAAGCTATTAAGGCGGTCAATCCAGAGGTTTATATCATCGGTGAAAACTGGGATAACTCTAATCCATGGTTAAGTGGTGATCAGTTTGATGCTGTTATGAATTATGAGTTGTTGAGTATCATTTGGAATTTTATCGGGGTTCAAGATATTCGTCAAAAGTATCATGTAGACCAGTTTAAAAACGAACTAGGCAACTATATGATTAACTATCCAAAACATGTTTTATCTAACATGTTCAATATGGTTGATTCACATGATACAGCTAGAGTATTAACCGTTTGTGGTGGAGATGTAAAGAAGGCAAAACTAATTTACTTACTCCAGTTTATAATGCCGGGTTCACCTAGTTTGATGTATGGGAGTGAAATTGGACTTGAAGGTAATTTTGAATCTGCTAGAGGTTGTATGGTTTTTGATGACAACACACAGGAAAATGAACTCTATAAGTTCTTAAAAGCCCTTATTAGATTAAGAAAAGAAAATGAGCTCTTAAAAACCATGGATTATTCCGTAGAATGGATAAATACTGATGCAAATGCACTTTTGATAACAAAAGAAAACGAGCATCATACATTAAATGTTTTAATCAATAATAATGAAATACCTTTGAAGTATGAAAATAAAGTTATAGAAGCGTATGGTTATTATGTAACTATAAATGGTCATGAAACATTAAGTTAAAAATGAGACTTTAAGTCACATTAAAATAAATCATAAAATATTAACTGTAGGAGGAATGATTATGAAAAGGATAGTAAGTTTATTACTGGTATTCACATTGGTATTGACTATGGTAGCTTGTGGTAATAATACAAGTTCAGAGCAAAATAATGGAGAAGTAGCTAGTGAGACAGTTGTTGAAATGGAGAAGCTAGAGGCAACAATTTCTGTGCAAGCAGAATCTGGTTGGATGGCTTATTATGAAGCAGCAAAAGCTCGAGTTTTAGAACAGTATCCAGATGCAACAATTAACTTGATTGAAACGGGTGCTTTCGATCATATGGACATTCTAGATACAACAGACTCTACGAATGTAGATGTTGCAGATATATTTGCAATTCCTGCTGATAGATTGGCTGGATTTGCAAAAAATGAATTACTTGCATCTATTGATGCTAAGACTATAGCTGAAAAAGTAGGTTATGAGAATTATGATGCTGGTTTAGGTGGCAACCTATCTGTTGATGGAGACTACTTGGCCTTTCCAATGAATATTGAAACACTGATTATTTTTGCAAACACTGCCAATGCTGATGTTGTTGGATTAGATCTAACTCAAAAGGTTGAGTTTACAGATTTAGGTGCAGAAGATATGTTAATTCCAGTGTTTAATGCATGGTTTGGTATTGCAATGACAAACTCAGCTGAAATTGAGTTATTAGGTAAGAATGAAGAAGGCTTATTCTCTGATTTAACAATTGAATGGTCTGATCTTCCAAGAGAAAAGCAAGTGGTATTTGAAGCTATTTATGACTATTGGAAGGCTCATGATGACATGACAACAGATGTATGGGATACTAATGCAACATGGGGTTACATGGATGCTGCATTTACAACAGGTGGTCCTAACGTACTTAGATTAGATGGTCCTTGGGGTACTGCAGGATTATCAGAAAGAGCAGGCAATGGTCAAGATTTAGAAATTTTACCGATTACTCAAGTAACGATTAATGGAAATCCATTGGCACACTGGAAAAGTGGTTGGGGACTGGCTGTTAATGCAAGAATAGAAGAAAACGAAGAACAAATGATTTTAGCTCAAGCTATGATTGAAGAACTTGCTAATCCAGATTTCGCTGTAGATTTATTCAAGCAAACAGGTAAAATTATGGAACATGTTTCTGGTGAGACTTATGCTAATTCAGACTTAACTGAAACAGACAAGAAAATTGTAGCAGCAGTACTTGAATCGTATGCTGCAGCACCAAATAGACCTTTGTTTAGTGAATGGAATTCGGTATGGTCTACATGGGAAAATGCCTTACTTTCATGGAGTGGTGTTAAACCAGAATCTGCTGAAGAAGCTTACAAAGAAGTAAAAGCTGCATTTGATGCAATGATGCTTAATTATTAATGTTATAAATGGTGATTAATCTTCCACCATATAAAAGGATGTTGACACTTGTGTTAGCATCCTTTTTTTCATTTAAAACATATGGTTTTGTGTAGAGCTTAAGAACAGAAAAAGTATTGAATGTTGCCGAGAACAGAGTAATAGTTGAATTCATCCTTTTTACTAAAACAATGGGGTTATTTATTTGTGATTATATGACTCAGTATGGGATATAATACATATGCCATTCACAAATTTACCTAGTAAATATTGGAGTCTATTTTAAGCGAGGTCTTATGTATCCTATACAGAAAAGTTCATGAAATAAAAGATGAACTTTGATTTGTATTATGCTTACATAAAACAAAAAAATGAGGTCCTATCTAAGCCTTTAATTTCAACAGGTTTAATCAAGTTTAACTTGACAATTTATTGCTTAGAAATGATAATATGAATAGCAAAATAAATTTGCTTATGTTTAATTTTGAAGGGAGAAATAAATTATTGAACGAGAAACTAAAATTATATGGTTTTAACAACCTAACGAAGACACTGAGCTTTAATATTTATGACATTAGCTATACCAAAACGAAGGAAGATCAAAAGAAGTATATTGAGTATATAGATGAACAATATAATGCCAAACGTTTAACAGATATACTAAGTCAAGTGACTGAAACTATTGGAGCATGTATTTTAAATATTGCTAAGCAAGATTATGAACCACAAGGCGCAAGTGTAACAATTTTAATTTCTGAAGCACCTTTAACAGATGAGGAGCTTGATGAATCCTGTAATAAAGGGCTATTGGCTTATAGAGATTCTGTTGTAGGCCATCTAGATAAAAGTCATATTACTGTTCATACTTATCCTGAAAGTCATCCGGATGATGGTATTTCGACATTTAGAGTAGATATTGATGTATCAACTTGTGGTGAAATTTCACCTCTGAAAGCATTGAAACTTTTAATCAGTTCTTTCGATTCGGATATTATAAACTTAGATTACAGAGTAAGAGGTTTTACTAGAGACCTTAATGGTAATAAGCACTTCATTGATCATAAGATTACATCAATTCAAGACTATATTTCTCAAGATGTATTAGATGATTATTCTTGTATAGACATTAATGTATATCAAGAAAATATTTTTCATACAAAGATGCTCTTAAAGGAGTTTGATTTAGAGAACTATTTATTCTCTACTGATAAATTAGATTTATCAATTGAAGAACGTTTAGATATTAGAAAAAAACTTAGAACTGAAATGGAAGAAATATATTACGGTAAAAACTATGCGTAGACATGACTATCAATTGGATCATACAAGATTGCCTTTATACAATGCTTTACAGGATCACATCGATTCACGTGTGATTCCTTTTGATGTGCCTGGACATAAGCGTGGTAGAGGTAATCAGTATCTAACTGAATTTCTTGGAAAATCAGTTATGGCTGCAGATGTAAATTCCATGAAGCCACTTGATTTTATTTGTAATCCTATAAGTGTTATCAAAGAAGCAGAGGATTTAATGGCTGATGCCTATGGGGCAGATGAAGCATTTTTCATTGTAAATGGAACTTCCCAGGCTGTACAGTCTATGGTGATGAGTGCCGTATCAGAAGGTGATACCATCATCATGCCTAGAAATGTACATAAGTCGGTCATCAATGCCTTGATACTTAGTGGCGCTATTCCACATTATGTTTATCCTCATATTGAAGAGGATTATGGTATGGTAACAGGCATGTCACTTGAGGATGTAAAAAAAGCCATTGATCAAGCACCTCACGCTAAGGCTATTTTTGTCATTAACCCAACTTATTATGGTGTGGTATCAGATTTGGAATCTATCATTAAACTAGCTCATGAACACGATATGCATGTGATTGTAGATGAAGCACATGGCGCACACTTTCCTTTTCACGATGCCTTTCCTTATTCAGCTATAGCATTAGGTGCAGATATGGTTGCATCAAGTCTTCATAAGACAGGTGGTTCTTTGACTCAAAGTTCTGTCTTATTATTAAACAATGGTAGAATAAAAAGAAATCATGTTAAAACGATTATTAACTTGACCCAAACCACAAGTGCATCGTATATCTTAATGACTAGTTTAGATTTGACTCGTAAGTACCTTGTGGATGAAGGTGAAAAAGTATTTGATAAAGTTGTTAGCTTAGCTAAAAATGCTAGAGATAAAATCAATCAGATAGATGGGTTAACTGCTTTTGATATAGATAGTTTTTCAAAGAAAGCATGCTATGGTTTTGATACTGCAAAACTTGGTATCAATGTAACAGGTATAGGACTTACTGGTTTGAATGTCTATGAAATATTACGTGACGATTATAACATTCAAATAGAAATGGGAGATGCTCATAATATTTTGGCTATTTTAAGTATTGGTGATTCAGACAAGGAAGTTAATCAACTGGTGTCGGCCTTGTTTGCTATCAGTAACAATTACAGAAAAGAACCGCTGAAACTTGAGTTTAAACACTTCAGTGCAACGGATGTAAAATTATCACCACGCCAAGCTTTTTATTCTGAAATGGAACGTTTGGATTTGAAAGATTCAGTTGGAAGAATCAGTGGTGAGTTTGTTATGATCTATCCACCAGGTATTCCAATTTTAGCACCTGGCGAGTTTATTACATCTGAGATAGTAGCATATATTGAATTATTAAAGAAAGAAAACGGAACGTTATCTGGTTTAGAAGATACGAATGGCGATTATATATATTGTATAAAGGAGGTATAAGATGGAGTTATGGTACACAGAAGAACATACTGACAATGTTAGATTTTCAATAAAGGTGAAGGAACAACTTCACAGTGAAAAAAGTGATTTCCAGCAAATCGATTTCTTTGACTCGAATGAGTTTGGTAGATTTTTTACTTTAGATGGTTTAATGATGGTTAACGAAAAAGATGAGTTTGCTTATCATGATATGATTGTGCATGTCTCAATGGCTACGAACCCTAACATCAAGAATGTTCTGGTGATTGGTGGTGGTGATGGAGGTACTGTTAGAGAACTGACAAGATATTCATCAATCGAAAAAATTGATATGGTAGAAATTGATGAGAGAGTGGTTAGATTGTCTCAAGAGTATTTACCAATTACGGCATCAAAGTTAGATGACCCAAGAGTTTCATTATACTTTGAAGATGGTGTGGCTTTTGTTGACGGACTAGAAAAAGCATACGATTTAATTCTAGTAGATTCTACAGATCCAATTGGACCAGGTGAAGGTTTATTCTCTAAAGCTTTCTATGACAACTGCTATAGAGCATTAACAGATGAAGGTATTTTAGTGAACCAGCATGAAAGTCCATATTATGAAAGAGATGCTAAGGAGATGAAGCGTTCTCATTCAAAAATCAAGAAGCTATTCAAAGTTTCAAAGGTATACCAGTTCCATATGCCAACTTATCCATCAGGACATTGGCTATTTGGATTTGCATCTAAAAAGTATGATCCGCTAAAGGATGCAGATTTAGAAGCGTGGAACAAACTAGGTTTAAAAACGAAGTATTACAACACAAACATTCATATTGGCTGCTTTATGTTACCAACATTTGCACAAGATATGTTAGACGAGGTATAAGATGAGTATAGATCGTGGTAGACCATTTATGGCAATGGACGACGAATATGATGTATCGGATATAGTTGTATTTGGTATTCCATTTGATGGAACGACATCCTATAGACCAGGTACAAGATTTGGTCCAATGCATGTAAGAAATGAATCAGAAGGTATAGAAACTTATAGTCCTTATTTGGACATGGATCTTGAAGATTATAAAATACATGATGCAGGAGATCTTTACTTTCCTTTAGGTGATGTAAAGACGGTATTAAATACTATAGAAGAATATACCAATAAACTGATAGATGATGGAAAGATTCCGATGATGATTGGTGGAGAACACTTAGTGACTTTACCTGTAGTCAAAGGTGTACATAAGAAACATCAAGATTTACACATCATACATTTAGATGCACATGCTGATGTAAGACAGGATTATATGGGACAACCTTTATCTCATGCAACTGTTATCAGAAGAATTTCTGATTTTATAGACCCTAGTCATATTCATCAATATGGTATACGTTCAGGTGAAAGAAGTGAGTTTGTTTGGGCTAAGGCCAATACAGATTTTAATCCTTTTTCTTTGGAAGGCATAAAAAAACTAAAGGATACTCTAAACAATACACCTGTTTATGTTACGATTGATTTAGATGTATTAGATCCATCAGTATTTCCTGGAACAGGTACACCTGAAGCTGGTGGTGCTACATACAAGGAACTCTTAAAAGCATTAGTTGCTTTATCGGATTTAAATATTGTTGGGGCAGATATTGTAGAATTATCACCACATTATGATCACACTGGTGGATCTACAGCTGTAGCATGTAAGACCTTAAGAGAGTTAACACTTGCAACCTTGAAATAAGGATAGATAGCAGATTTTGATCTGCTATTTTTTTGTTAGCATATTAGATTTAATAGGTAAAGAAACGCGTAAAATTAATTACTCAGGGTATGTTCTCATTATAATGTGAGTCTTATGTTACAATATAGATAACAGATTGTAAGGAGAAAATAAATGTCTAAACTGCATGAAATAAGACAGTATCTAAAAAAGTTACGAAATAGGATTATACCTGTTAACAGATTAGAACGAGATGTCTTTTATAATGATATAGCATACGATAATTTTACGAGACAGATATTCATTGGTTTGTCTTATTTTGTATTTGAGTTTTGGATCTATATCACATCTTATTCAAAACCCAGTCCCAATAGAGGCATGCTCATGTTTTTGATGTTGGTCCATCTGTCAGCTATAATGCTGGGTGGATTGTATCGTAGTGGTAAACTTAAAATAAATGGTTCTGTAGATCAAATTATTATAACCATCTACTCCATAATTATTGTTTTTAGAGGTTTACAAGTTTCATTAGGAAATCTTACTCGAGGTGGTAATATTACACCACTCATTTTGGCATTAACCATTACATCTGCCTTCTTTTACAGAAGATTTCTATCAACTCTATTCGTAAATATATCAGCATTTGTATGGTTCAGCTATTCTTTAATGTCTATTGAATGGCCACCAGGACCAGGTGGTCCGGGTGCAGTGCAAGTTCAAACATTATTTGATGGTCGTGCCATTAAGTATTTTAATGACGTTATGTTGATGACCTTAATATCT
>Ga0070724_10001178_pt1 | contig 16000 bp, 13 predicted proteins | sample tdDd001_FD_67278 | JGI IMG/M metagenome (GOLD analysis project Ga0070724, IMG submission 67278) | Marine sediment microbial communities from the Atlantic coast under amendment with organic carbon and nitrate - tdDd00.1 | ecosystem: Environmental > Aquatic > Marine > Coastal > Sediment | place... | reverse complement strand
CATACCAGAGGTGGTTTGTCTGCGCACGCGACAATCATCCATCCAGGCTCCACCGCGTTTACCTTCACGGGCATACAGGTCGAAGTAGAAGCTACCTCTGTGCTCGCCTTCGCTGTCTTCGATGCTGAAGAAGCGAACATCTTTATGCCAGGAGTCGAACTCTTTCAGTTCGGTGATCTTCAGACCAAACAGGCGATTAACGGTATAGAAAAGCCCCGATAAGACCTTATCTTCCGGAAAATAGGGACGAAGCAACTCTTGAGAGATCTCATACCTGTGGTGCTTTAACTTCTCGGCGTAGAAGCTGAGATCCCAAGGTGATAGATCTGTTGCGCCAAACTCCTGCTCGGCAAATTCGGTCAACTCGGCGAGTTCAGTTTTTCCCTGCTCTTTAGAGCGGGAAGCCAGTTCATTGAGAAACTCCAGCACCTGCTCGGGACTCTCAGCCATCTTGGTTGCCAATGATTTGTGTGCATAGCTGTCGAAGCCTAGTAGCTGTGCCAACTCATGGCGTAATGCCACGATTTCATCCATCAATGGGCCGTTATCATATTCTCCGGCGAATGGTCCTTGATCCGATGCCCGAGTCACAAATGCACGGTAGCACTCCTCTCTCAGCTCACGATTTTCACTATAGGTCATCACAGGCAGATAAGAAGGGAAATCTAAGGTGAATAGCCAGCCCTGCTGCTCTTTAGCTTCTGCCATGGCTTTAGCCGCTGCGATAGCAGATTCGGGTAGACCTGCGAGCTCCTTTTCATCGGTGATCAACTTAGTCCATGCCTGAGTTGCATCTAGGAGTTGATTCGAGAAGCCGCTAGTCAACTCTGACATACGTTTGACTAACTCACCGTACCTCTGTTTGTCGGTATCATTGAGTCCGATTCCGGAAAGCTCGAAGTCACGCAAGCTATGTTCGATCACCATTTTCTGCGCTTGAGTAAGCTGCTCAAACTCTGCCGAAGCCTTTATAGACTTATAAGCTTGATAAAGTGGTTGATGCTGCCCAACGAAAGTGCCGTACTCTGAAAGCAGGGGCAAACAGGCATCGTGGGCCTGGCGCCACTCTTCGCTACTTACAACTGAGTTCATATGAGAGATAGGGGACCAAATCTTACTAAGCTCATCATCAACCTCTTCGAGAGGAGCGATGAGGTTATCCCATGCGAAAGGGACTGACTGGGCTAGTACCTTCTCTATCTGACTGCGGCAATTGGCAATACCCTGCTCAACGGCGTCTTGAATATGCTCTGGTTTGATCTTAGAAAAAGGGGGTAACACTGCGCTGGTAAGCAAAGGGTTGCTCATATTGATTCCTCAGCATAGAAATACTCTATGCTCTAGATAATGGTCTAAAGATTAGATATGGGCTAATTGAGTCATATTCAAGAACTATCTGTAGCAAGTCATTCCATCTCAGCTCACCTATCAGGGCATACCTTAGAATAAATTGATCTAGAGCAAGAAAACCATATGAGAATCATTTACATTCCTACTGTTGAGAATCATCTCTCAAATAGGAAGCGTTATCATTTACATTCTTGACGTTTGTATTATTATCACCAAGTAAATAATAACATCATCCAATTCGCCTGAATCTGAGCCATATATGAATAATAAATTTAAGTTTTCACTACTGACCAGCCTACTCATTACTGCGTCGGCGGCTTATGCCGACACAAGTGCAACTATAGATGACTCACATAGCAGGACTAGCCTCCCACAAAACGAACAGCCAGAGACAAACTACCTTCTCGATCTGGGTTGGGATTCTAAATATGTCTCGGAAGGCCGAAATAATCTGGATAAAGGCGGGATATTCTGGGGCACAGCAGCCGTACAGCATGGAAATTTAAATGTCTACGCCACCCTTGGCCGCGCCGATGATCAGGACTATACCGAGTGGAACTTCGGTCTTGAATATGCCATACCTCTCTCCGATACATTAGAGGCAACCGTTGGCTACCAAAGACTCGAGTTTTACGGAGATGAACGAGCCCATGATAATGAGTTATTCAGCTCGCTTACCTATAGCGGTATCGAGTGGCTAACTCCATCTGTAGCCTACACCTATGCGACAGAAGCAGGTGGTTACTTTGTAGAGGCCAGCCTGCACAGCAGCTGGGAGTTACTGGAAAACTTCACCGTAACGCCTTATGTCACTCAAGCATTCGACTTTCAGTATGCTACCGAAGATCATGATGGAGCTAACCATTTCCAGTTTGGTGTAGAGGCTGAATATCTGTTAAATGATCAAATAGTTCTGTCGGGTCATGTTAGTCACACCATTGCCCAGGAAGATATCAAAGCTGAAGCTAAGGCCGACGGTGTTGAAGGCAGCCTGGATCAAACTTATGCAGGTGTTCATTTAACCTGGAACTTCTAGACATTTAGCCAAAGTGCTCAGGGGATAAAGTCTGAGCACTTTGTAAAAACATCGATCCTCGACTAAATTTATCTAAACCAAAGACAGGGAATGTTTTTGACAAAACGTTTGTAAAACACACCTTCAAGAGGAACAGGGAATGTCACTCTTAACCAAATATACTTACCCTAATAAGCCTGCCAAAATGGCAATGTTCAGCCTATTAATTTTTACTACAGTCACCTCTTTTTTTTGCCAAGCCGAATCCGATAAAGCAGACACCGGGGCTCCTCTCCCTCTTGGCGTGGTTCTGGATAGCGAAGGTAACCCCATATCTCTGCCCAAGCAAAACCGGAGTGCGTTGGAGTTTCGATCACCGGAAGTAAAAAAAACCGATAAATACTCCCCCCTTATTCAGCCCCGCAAAAAAAAGCCTCGTACGAAAAAACTCAGCCGCAAACAACAACTAACCAGCAGATCACATGTCGCCAACGATCCCAGCTGTCGTTGGTTAAACAGCAGAATGAACAAACTGGAGGAAAGCCTCGCATCTGCCGGCAATAGCTCGGCGAACAGTTACCATAAAAAAGAGTTAGTCATCAGGAACAAGGAGTGGAAATGTATGAAATGTGGCGTCGAAGGACCGGAGCAAAAAGATTATGACAGGTGCCAATACCGCCGCTGAGAACAGCTATGGATTAGATTGAAATATGATAGGCCTACCTTCTCTGTACTGAGGCATTATTTCCCCCTACAATGGCTGCTTGTTTTATAGCAACTTTTGAACATACTCTTTGGAGATTAAGAATGGCCCAACATTTTGACTATATCTGTCTTGGCGCAGGTAGTGGTGGTATTGCATCGGCAAACCGCGCAGCCATGCGTGGTGCTAAGGTACTACTGATCGAAGCTAAGGCGCTGGGCGGCACTTGTGTCAACGTGGGCTGTGTACCAAAGAAGGTCATGTGGTATGGCGCTCAGGTTGCCGAAGCCTTACATCTATACGCTAAAGATTATGGCTTCGATGTCACGGTCAACAAGTTCGACTGGAATACTCTGGTCGCGAGTCGCGAAGCCTATATTGAGAGGATCCATGGTTCATACGACCGTGGTCTTGAAAACAATAAAGTCACCTTAGTGCGTGGTTATGGCCGTTTCGTTAACGAGCGCACCATAGAGGTCGACGGACAAGAGTACACCGCCGATCACATCCTGATCGCAACGGGTGGCTCACCAAGCATTCCTAATATCCCCGGTGCCGAGCATGGCATAGATTCCGATGGCTTCTTCCAGCTGCGCGCACAACCTAAACGTGTGGCAGTTATCGGTGCGGGCTATATTGCGGTAGAACTCGCCGGTGTTCTGCACTCTCTGGGCAGTGAGACTCATCTGTTTGTTCGTAAACATGCCCCGCTGCGTAGTTTCGATCCTATGCTCAGCGAAGCACTGATGGATTCGATGGCGACTGATGGTCCAACGCTGCATACCAACAGCATACCTGAGTCGGTCATCAAAAATAACGACGGAAGTCTGACCCTGAAACTTGAAAATGGTGAGAGTTTTGAGGTTGATACCCTTATCTGGGCAATAGGCCGCAAACCTTCTACAGGCAATATCGGCTTGGAAAATACCCAAGTTAAGTTGAATGATAAAGGTTACGTGGTCGTCGATGAACAGCAAAACACCACCAACCCGGGCATCTACTGCGTGGGAGATATTATCGAAGGCGGTGTTGAGCTTACCCCTGTTGCCGTTAAGGCGGGTCGCCTACTCTCCGAACGTCTGTTCAATGGCATGACAGATGCAAAAATGGATTACAGCCTTATTCCTACCGTGGTCTTCAGTCACCCCGCCATTGGCACCATGGGCCTCTCTGAGCCGGAGGCCATCGCCCAATATGGTGCAGATCAGGTTAAGTGTTACAGCTCGGGCTTCACCTCTATGTATACCGCAGTCACAGCACATCGTCAGGCATGTAAGATGAAGTTAGTCTGTGCCGGTCCCGATGAGAAAGTGGTGGGCATACACGGTATAGGTTTTGGCATGGATGAGATCCTTCAGGGCTTCGGTGTCGCCATGAAGATGGGCGCCACCAAGAAACAATTCGATTCCGTTGTCGCTATCCACCCGACGGGCGCCGAAGAGTTTGTGACCATGAGATAATGCTTCTCTCCTCTAAGCCTGACAGGTGTTCAGGCTTAGAGGGCTGAGTATTGAGTGACTCTACTGTTCAAAAGAGTAAGTTTTTTTTAACCTAAAGCTAAAATTAATTGAATTTATTGAAAACATGGGTCTGGCTATAATCACCGCCTAATTCACTTAGCAATAATTTTCGATGAAACCCGGCACAATATCCCTTCAGACTCTAAAGCGTCACTTTCCTTTTTTCTTCATTGCTGCCCTGTGTCTGTTCCCCATCATCTCATCACCCATAGCTTTGGTATTGGGTTTCACTTTAGCCAGCTTAGGGCTAATCCCCAATGAGATCGATCTGGGCAAGATCACTAAACGTCTACTCTCATATTCTATTATTGGCCTCGGATTCGGCATCCAGCTGCAAACTGCTATATCGGCAAGTTTGCAAAATCTTCCGCTGATCTTAGGCTCTATCATCTTCACCCTGCTCCTGGGCTTTATACTGACAAGAGCACTCAGGTTCGACACCAAAACGGGACACCTTATCTCGGCGGGTACGGCTATTTGTGGGGGAAGCGCTATCGCCGCAGTCGCACCGGCAATCAATGCTAAGAGTGAGCAGTCGGCAATCGCACTCGCAACCGTATTTATTTTAAACTCGGTGGCACTCTTCCTGTTTCCGGCCTTAGGTCATCTCTTTTCGATGAGCCAGTATGACTTTGGCGTTTGGAGCGCTATCGCGATTCATGACACCTCTTCGGTGGTGGGTGCAGCTTCAGCCTATGGCGAAGAGGCACTGACTACGGCAACGACCATTAAATTGGCTCGGGCGCTGTGGATAATCCCGATAGCCCTGCTCAGTGCTATGGCATTTGGCGGCGACAAGAAACGGATAACCATCCCATATTTCATCGGCTTTTATTGTCTGGCAATCGCCATCGCCCACTGGCTTCCTCAGGGGCAGGCTGTATATGAAGTGCTATTTGAGCTTTCGAAGCGCGTCTTGGTGCTCTGTCTGTTCTTAATCGGCGCTGGGATCACCGTTAGAAAAATGCGGGCGGCAGGTCCTAAGCCTCTGCTGTTAGGTGTGCTGTTATGGTTATCGATAGGAACGAGTTCGTTACTCTACATCCTCTATCTCTAAAATCATCAGAGCCGGGAGCTAGTGCTTCACAGGCTCTGATTTAATTCCCAGGACAATCCAGAGCAGACTGGCAAAGGCTGCCAGATCGATAAGTGCGCGGGTCAGTCCGCTGGTGAGCAGGGAGGCGGCAACAAAAACGGTACAACATAAGATAATTAACCACTGCTTCATTTTGCCTCCTCAATAATAGTCAGGCATAAGTTCAAAGAAGTGGTCATTATTTATCGAATAGAGATGGGATCCAAAATATTCGTTCTTAATAACAAATAGCTAGATCAACTAAGAGACTGCGTAGGGGTCATTTTTTGCATCATCATTCCAATGATATTCGGTAAGTCTCTCGATTCTTCTCGCTTCAACTTTCCCCCTCAGCTGACAGACATAAAAAAGTGCCGCATCAGTCCCAGCCGATACACCTGATGATGTCAGATATTTACCATCGTCAACCCAGCGAGCACTCGGTTGCCAATTAACTTGCCCGGCTAATCCCGTCACCCACTGATAGGCCATCTTATTGGTTGTGGCATTAACGCCATCTAAAATTCCCGCTTTAGCCAACAGTGCGGAGCCGGTGCAGATAGAAAACACCTTACCCGATACGCTAACCTGCTTTCTTAGCCAAGCCATCAGCTCTTCATCCTCAACCAGTTTACGGGTACCTAACCCTCCGGGAACAATGAAAAGATCACAGGGAATTATACCAATCGGTATAAGAAAGTGAGCTACTCAGAGTTTTTTTGGCAAACTAATTCAAGACGAATGGATGAGGGAATGGTGCCCCCTTCTGAAGTCATTCAACGCAGAAGTAGGCAGCCAAAAATACTCCTGAAAGGCGAGTTTTAGCGCATCCGATGCTGTGTTAACGAGCTAAAACGTAGAATAACTATGCTCTTCACTCGTTGCCTTGCCTCTGAAGCGCTAAATTCTCGCTGAGCGATCACATCTTTATTCCGATTGGTATTACACTATCCATCGAGACATCAGTCACCACTTTTGGCCCTTGATAACTTCTGATAATACTCTTATCCCCAACAAGCTTAATTTGCACATTTTTCATATGGCCTAACATCTCAACCGGGCCATGTAGATCCAGGGTTTCATAGTCATCGAAGACTAAGGCTAGAATCTGTAAAGGTTTATCCTTAGTTACTGCAAAAAGTTGCGGAGAGACCATAGCGGTGGCCATGGCCAGGCTGCCTGCAGTTAAAAAATCACGGCGTTTCATCACTTACTCATATTAATGGTACAAATATAAATTATTAGTCTGTCTGATCTTGAGAAAATTCATTCTGTTTATCGCAAATGAATAGAAGTGTGAACTAAGAAGATATAGCCAATAAAATGGGGGATTGATAGAAAAACATCGATCTGAATTTGACTAAACAGTGCCCGTAACAAGCAGGTTATAAAAGCTGAACAGCAGCCTAGCCCGAATCATCGAAATGAAACTTCGAGTAAGCTTAATACAGTCCTTTCTCTCCAAAATTAAACCTCTGTTCTACACTAAAGTGTATAAATTGAAAAATCGGTTTTTTATTATGCCTTTTAGGCTTTTAACTCAATGGCTTTCACTCACTTCTATCGGCAGTAAAGTTATCCTTTCTATGACTGGGATATGCTTACTCGTACTCATGCTATCGGCATCAAACTTCATCATGAATACACGAGTAAAAGAGGATACGACAGAGGTCAGTACACACGAGATCCCCAAGGCTATCGCAGCCATTAATATGTTAGACGAAATTGGTGATATGAATGCCAACATCCTGGAGTACGTACTGGGAGAAGTCGATGAGAGAAGTGATTTCGACCAGAACCAGATAATGTTTACACAATACCTTGCCAGGTTGAAAAAAGCCCTTAAAGCACATGACCGCCGCATCGATGAGATCGAAGAGTTGTTTAACGACTTTCACACCTCCGCTAGAGCTAATGTGTTTAACCGTTATAACCCGAATAACGAAGCCTGGGCGAAGCAAAGAGTCCACGGACTTACTAATGTCACCGGCCATAAACTGGAGGTGCTATTAGATTCACTCAAGGAGAGTGAAATTAAAGATGTCGGATCTCAGCCTGAGCTCGATGAGGTGATCCATGATGATCTACCCGGCGTGCGCTACTACTTAGAGTTAGTCGATGAAGCCGGAGATATGACGGCGAACTTAACTGAGTATATTTCAGGTATATATAACGCTAAAAGCTCTTTCATTGAGAACGCTCAAAATTTTGAGGAGTATTTGACCAAGCTGAAACCTCTCGAGCAGAAACCCGAAGAGATCGCCCTTCTGGCTGAGGTAGAAGCCCTTTATAAAGTACTTCGAGATGGCGGGTTTGAAGTATTTCAACGCTATAACTCATCGAATAAGATCGAAGCAATCAAGGCTATCGATGAGCTGGAACATCAAACCTTCGCCCGGTTAGAGCGTTTATTAGATGATGTATCTATAGATGCTGAGAAGAATACCAATCAAGAGCTATTGGGTTTGAGGGAAGTGACAACCTCAAATCAATACGTCCTTGTCATCTCATTAGTTCTGGTACTGACCCTTTGTATCAGTATTATCTACTTCTCCTATCGGATCATCACCCGTCCCATCACTAAGCTCAGTAACACGATGAAACAGCTCGCCGATGGCGATATCGAAGTCGATGTCGTCTATCGGGATCGACATGATGAAGTCGGTAATATGGCCCAGGCGGTGGAGGTGTTTAAAACTAATATGATCGCCCGCAATGCCGCAGAGCTGGAGCTGGTAATGGCAAAAGATAATGCAGAGGCGGCATCCAAGGCAAAAGCCAGCTTTCTTGCCACCATGTCACATGAGATCAGAACTCCGATGAACGGCATCATAGGAATGATAGATCTGCTGCTCACATCGAGTCTGAACCGAGATCAGCGCAGTATGATTAATACCATTCGCGATTCATCTTTTTCACTGCTCAACATTATTAACGATATTCTCGACTTCTCTAAGATAGAGGCTGGCAAATTAGAACTTGAAAGCCTTAACTTTTCCATTAGCGAACTACTCGAAAGTGTTGTCGACACAATAACGCCCCATGCAGATGAAAAGAAGGTGACTCTGGAGCTCTATACTGACCCCGATATTCCTCATCATATCCAGGGTGATCCGGTACGTATTCGACAGGTATTATTTAATTTAGTTGGAAATGCGGTTAAGTTTTCTGCCGATCAGGATCATGGAGGAGAGGTGCGTATTTCTCTCAAAAAAAATGAATTGAGAAATCGACTCGTCTTCTTAACTATTGAGATCCAGGATAACGGCATAGGCATTGAAGCCGAACAACTAGAGAGACTTTTCCAGCCATTCACTCAGGCCGAATCATCGACGACAAGACGATTCGGCGGTACAGGGCTGGGGCTCGCAATTTGCCATAATCTCATTAACTTAATGGGAGGTGAAATTGATGTAGCCAGCACTGTGGATAAAGGCTCAATTTTTAAGGTTAACCTTTCATTTCCATATTTAGAACGGCCTCTGTCGTTAACTCATAACTATCAAAAAGTATTAGTGATCAATGATATTGATTCAGAAATGCTATCGATTAGAGTTCAGGAATATTTAAGCTCAAAAGAGGTCAACATAATCTCTATGCCTTATGTGAACCTTTCTGAACACCTCAGAGAGAATGTTGAAACTTGGATTCAAATCGTCATAGCCACAGATCAACTCGAACAATCCCGGCAGCGAGTGGAGCAGAATTTTACCGATGCAGAGCAGAAGAACATACGCTTTCTCGTGCTAAAACCAACGTCCAGAGGGGATGGCATCATAGATGATATAACCTTCTCGATTGCTGCATCACCTCTGAAAATAAGCACTCTCCTATATGGCTTACATGTTGCTTTGGGTAGAGAGAGCCCGTTAGACTCTTCCGCTCAGGAAGCCGATGCCCTATCGCATACTCCTCTGTCGATTACCGATGCCGAGAAAGCGGGACGCCTAATTCTTGTCGCCGAAGACAATCAAACCAATCAGGAGGTGATTAAGCGCCAGCTGAGCAAGCTAGGTTACTCCTGTGTCGTGGCTGACGATGGAGTTCATGCAGAAGAGCTTTACCCGACCTATAAATTCGCCATGGTATTGACCGATTGTCATATGCCCAAAAGAGATGGTTACGAGCTGGCCAGAGTACTCAGGGGGATTCAAAAGAAGAGTGGGATCGAAGTGCCGATTATCGCGATCACCGCCAATGCTCTGGTGGGAGAATCTGAGAAGTGTATCGCTGCAGGAATGGATGATTACCTTTCAAAACCTGTAGAACTGGTCAAACTCAGCCAAATGCTAAAAAAATGGCTATCCTCACCTCTTAAAAACAGCATTGATACTGATAAAAAACAAACGGGCGCTGAAAAGCGCTACTTAGACCAGAATGTCATTAGTTTAGTCTTTGACGATGACAGAGAGGACTATTTCGCCGCATTATCAGATTTTATGGAGATAGCCCTGCCACAGATTAAGTCTATGGTTGAGGATCGCGATTTTGATATTGACGCTATCGGACAATTAGCCCATAAACTCAAATCCTCCGCTAAAACGGTCGGTTTACTCTCAATAGGAAACCACTGTGAAACCATCGAAGCTGCCGCTAAAAGGCCTGATAATCAACAGACGAGGGAGAGTATCACCGAACAACTCGACTCGATAGAAACCTTGCTACCTCTGATAGAGAAAGAGATCACGGGCGTGATCTCCGATATTTAATCACTGAAGTTTGCGTTCAAACAGCTCAATAGCACCACTACTGAACATCCATTACAGCGACGCGGCGCTCTTCATCGACCGCTTTTACACGATCGGTATGCGACACCAGATAGGTACTGAAGACAGAGAAGATACAATAGGCTGTAAAATAGTAGAATCCTACCTCGAAGTTCGCGGTTGTTCTTAATAACTCTCCCATGCCAGCCGATGCATTTCCAGCCATAAAACTGATCATCAGTGCCACAACAAAAACATCGGCCATCGACCACTTGCTGATTAATGCGATAAACCGATTTAATCGCAACTCAACTTTTTCCGGAACAGAAAATTGCAGCAACAACATCAAACTTAATTTCAGTGCAGGAATAACAACACTAAACAGCATCACCAGAGCCGACACCGGCGCATTACCCGCTCGATAGAGCTCCTCTATGGTTCCCCAAATACTCCGTGTCTTCTGAAAAACTTCGACTTCGCCTTCGATCTCGTTGAGTCCCAGCATACCCGATATCATAGAGATCATGCCTCTGGCACTTCCACTACCGGCAGAGTCATCACTAAAACTGTTTGCCAGATGGTCAACACCAGCCATGGTCAATTCAGACTTGTCTATGGTTCCACTGATACTCAAAATAGGCTGAGTCACTCCGGGGATCAGTAATACCAGGGAGAGCAAAATTATAAAAACGGGGAGAATTCTTTTCATCGGGGAACTTGCTCATCGGCATTAAAAAAACGCATTATACCAAGCAAAACGAGGATTAGAACATTCAGAGAGCTGGTGCTTTGACAGTCTCTGCTTGAGAGGGAGGCTGTTTAGTCGATCAATAGAAGGGAGATGGGTCGACATCCAGGCTACTGGGGGAAACACCACGCTCAATATGCAGATCAGACTTAAGCAGATCGACCATGGCGACCTCGGTGTAACGCTTATGTCTTATAGAGTAGAAACATTTGAGGATCGGATGCAGGGCATCTCGGTTACTCGCTTGCCAAACGATACCAATCCGGCCATCGGATAACTCGACTAAAGAGCCCACCGGATACACTCCGACACAACGAATAAAGTCATAAACTAAAGCTTGATCCAGATGAAATGGCGTCAAGCTCAGGAGCACTTTGAAGGCTGCAGCCGGACTCATGGCCTCTTTGTAACAACGAGTTGCAGTCAGGGCATCAAAAATATCGACAATACAGCTCATGCGTCCATGTAGCGGTAACTCATCGCCTTTCAAACCGTTCGGATAACCATTACCGTCGAGCTTTTCATGATGCATCAGACAAACATCTTTACTGATGCTGGAAAGGCCTTTTGTCTCTTTCATGATATCTATGGCAAAAGTCTGATGCAGCTTAATATGTTCAAACTCTTCAGGCGTAAGCCTTCCCGGCTTATTCAGCACCTTGTCGTCGACCTTGATTTTGCCAATATCGTGTAGCATCCCGCCAATAGCCATCTGCCTCAGGGTATCTTTCTCTAACTTGAGGTATTTTCCGAAGGTGACCAAGAGAAAAGCGACATTGATAGAGTGCTCAAGAAGATAGGCATCCTTCGTTCTCAGTGCCGATACACATTTCATGGCATCGGCATCGAGCAAGGCAGACTCAATCATATTGTCTGCAAGTGCACCAAAAGGTGCAACCTCTATCGCCTTGCCTTCAAATGTTTCAGATAGGACTTTTTTAACGAGATCTTTAGCTTCAACAATCAGCTTCTTGGCTTGTTTTTGCGACTTTTCCCGGGATTGTTGGGGCTTCTTAACGACTGGTTTTGGTGATGGTGCACGTTTTAATCCACAATGGTCTGCAGAGCGATCAACATCGATCCACACATGTTTAATACCATTCTTAGCCAATTTGGCAATCGCATCACGATGACGGATCTGCCCGGCATTGGAAATTTTGACCAAACCTTGCCTGTCAATTGCCGTAACAAACATGCCAACGGTCAATTTAGACACAGGAAATTTAACAAGTGCTTTAGATTCTACAGAATCTGCCATGAATCCAAGCCCCCCCAGGATGACCTACAGCAAATGAACATATTGATTTGAATATGTTGGTACGTCTTATCTTTACCACATTTTTTTGCTTTAAAACAAGGACGTTGTGGGGAGGTATTCTAAGCCTTGAAAAAACAAATAACCACAGCAAAGATGTGCATCTCAATCTCAAACTATCCAAACATTGACCAAGAGCACATGTTAATTTAAGTTAATGCTTATTTATCAAAGGGTAAAAACTTCATCTTTGTAACAATTGTTTACTTAAACTGAATACATTCGACGCCATCGATGAGCCAGCGTCGGTTCATGCAGTTGTAACAAGAAACCAGCGTGTCATCGATCTGCTCATCTTCATCATCGGGGCTGAATTGCTTACAGGTTTGAGCCGCCTCTCTGGATGCTGCACTATTTTCAACGCCAAACTTAAAGCGAAAAACTTTACCGTCAAACTCATACCAAGGTTTCAACTGTATCATCACAATCAATACTCCTTTAACTGTCGCTTTAACGCGTTACACCACCGACCCTCATGACGATATACCAAAAGAGCAAATTGATGTTGGCAATACACAGCTTTGACCTTCCTGGTCAGGTGCAGAACTTCGGTGATCTTTAATTGCTGACCACTTAAATCAACGACGATATCCAGTCCACTGCGTGTTAATGCTTCTTTCACAGTGAGTTCTACCCCCTCCTCATAAAGCTCCTGACCAAGGTCTACCTGTCCCTTCACCCGGCCGTCCCGGCCATATAGCCTTAATCCGATCCCGGCTAACGCCCCGATAACGCCCTGTCCGGTACCACCATGCTCACTCAAACAGATACCTAACCTCAGCGCCAGATCATAAGCGTCTTGTTTAGTCTTAACTTGCTCTTTTGCCTCCAAACCGAAGCGGATGAGCGCCTCTCTATCGAACTCTGAGTCACAATCCAATATCGCTAAGCCGGGATCGGAAGCCGCCGCGCTCTGCTCTAACAGGTGTGCTACGGTCAACTGTTTGATCGTCTCGAGAGGCTTATAGGTCTGCAGCTGAAAACACATGGCACTATTATGGGAGGTGTATGGAATATCCGGATGTACATAGAGTTGATGACGAGTAATAAACGAACTGCTTTCATGTTCACCATCGGACAGTATCTCTGCGATCTCTTGCGCTATCTCTCCCGTACCTTTAGTCCCTATATCATCCGTATCATCGATACAGATTAACCAGGACTTCAACTGTTCATTATTCATTTTATCTACTGCCTCTCTATACAATAAAACCTGCTTTTCCAAGTGATGGGACTTTTTATACACCAACAATTACCACGCTATTCGGTGCTGTCTTTGTACAACAGATCATGTGATTTCAATCGATTCAAAACTGGTGGAACCATCGAGGCCGCAAGCAGGGTAAACATTCCCCCCTTTAACATACTCAGAGCAAACTGAACCAGGGCAACCTGCATTGTCATCCCCACCAACAGATCTTCTACCCATCCCTTTCCAGCCCATGCGAAGCAACCTATCAGACCGACAACGACGCAGCGCCATCTTAGGGTAAACAGCCCTGCAAACACGAGCAGACTCAGGTCCATCGCGATAGCCGGCAATGCAAACTTTATGAGGATTAATGGCCCCCCTTTCCCCACGCTTAAGATCATGGCAACTAACCCGGATAACACTCCACATGCTGAGATACAACCCATTCGTCCCACCACTCCATAACAGATGAGATAGAAAAATGTCATCAGAAACATCGAATGACCCGAAATGCCCAACTTAAGGCGCATCATACTTTTCAATGCCACCAACAAGGTGGCACAAAAGCCGATAAAGAGTGCATCCTGCAAACTGAAGTTAAAACTCTTACTCATAACACCTTCTTCATATAGTTTGGTTATTTAACCGTTTGAATAAAAAGAGATACCCTAAATGTAAAATTACCTCCAATGAGTCGGTTTCTTATTCTTGCCAAAATATCGTAATTGAGCGGCGACAGCGACCTGCCTGGAAAGCTTAAGAAGTTGAATAAGAAGGGGGAAAATTACGCAATTTATTAATTCAGGCCAATTCCTGGGATCTCTGAGGAATTTAGGAGTGATACGGGCACCACGCAGACACTGAATCTGATAAATTTCGCGCAGTTCGACCGTCATAAATGGCAATAATCTTATCGATGCGGCAATAACGAATGCCCACTTAACCGGCAAAATCCAGGTTAACACCTCACCGATCCGCTCCGCTCTACAGCTGACTGACAACCACCAGCCAGGAATAAATGCCAATAAGATCCTCAGTACAGCTAGCGCTCCCTGAGCAAGCTGTCCCTGACCATGAATAAGATAGTAGAGGCTCATGGTGATAATGAGCTGTACCAAAAAAACTCGAACGATAACGCCCAGCTTTCCGCGACGAGATAAGCCATGGATAACCAGGAAAATGTCACACAAGATCAAACCGGGAAGATATCTATCAGGAATAAAAAAAGCGGCACTCGACAAAAATAAGACAAGAATTAAAGAGGCGGCAGTAACAAAACTGCTTTTCTGAGCCGCCGAGCCTTCGAGGCAACGATTGCCACTGCCAGTGGCTCTTCGATATTCAGTAGCCTTACGCCTGCCCTTAACCTGCATTCATGCTCTCCACACCAGCCAAAGACAAGTCATCACCGCGCATTATTCGATACGAAAACAGCCATAGCCGCTGATGTTCACAGGCATAGTCTTCACAATATGCAATTAGCTTACGCCTGCCCTTAACCCACATTTACACTATCCATAAACCCTTGTTCACTTTGCAAGACGCCATCGGAAAGCAACCATGATCTCGTCACAGGCATATGACTCATCTGCCTGTGACTGCTCAACAATATTGCCGTACCTTGTTGACTCAGTCTGACCAACAGCTGCCATACTCTGCAGTAAAATGCCTGATCCAGACCGGCAAGAGGGTCATCGAGCAGCAGTACCTTAGGCTTCAGCGATGCAAGTGAGGCCAGAGCGACCAGATGTTGTTGTCCATAGGACAAGGTATGGGGAGAATGAGGTTTCAGGTGTTCCAATCCCATCTCACTCAATAGCCTGTCGGCATTATCTAACGGTAAACCGAAGCGCTTAAGGCTAAATTGCATCTCTTCCAGCACAGTGTTTTCAAAAAGCTGACGATTTGGACGTTGAAGCAGTAAACCCAGCTCTGACCCGAAGATCCCAAGCTTAGGCTTCTTACCTAATACAGCCAGAGGTAAAGCTCTGACATTAGACTGAATGCCAGCGATACTCTTCAGTAAACTACTTTTACCGGCACCATTATCGCCAACCAAAGCGACAATCTCGCCTTCAAACAATTCAAGATGTTCATGACACAAAAACAGTGGGCTTTGCTCTTCGAAGCAGAATTCAAAAGGTTCGAAAGCCAGTACACTTTTTCCAACAGGAACGTATCCAGGCCGGGTAAATGAAACAGGAGCAGACTCGAAACAGCCTGACGTCAGCTTACCATCTTGTAATTTCCAAAATTGGTCTACCACATCATCGAAGGCAGCAGGGTTATGCTCAACTAAAACGATGGAGACATTATCGGCTTTTAATCGCCTCAATACCGACATCAGCTCTTCGACCCCGGTATCATCGAGCTGAG
>Ga0070724_10001177_pt1 | contig 16005 bp, 13 predicted proteins | sample tdDd001_FD_67278 | JGI IMG/M metagenome (GOLD analysis project Ga0070724, IMG submission 67278) | Marine sediment microbial communities from the Atlantic coast under amendment with organic carbon and nitrate - tdDd00.1 | ecosystem: Environmental > Aquatic > Marine > Coastal > Sediment | place... | reverse complement strand
GGGGTTTGACGCCCTTTAAAGAAAAATTTATCTGACATGGAACCTTCTAAAACTGCTTATACCCTTTGTATTAATAGGGATCGCGCTAAATTTAGAGTGCTTATACTATAAATATCGAGAAAAATAAATCGATAGAGGTGATTTTTGATACAAATTTATTAAGCAAGGGCTAAAGGCGCTAACTTCGTATATTTTGTCCGGAAGTGATCCACAACAAGAAGCCAAGAGAGAGAATAATTGTTGCGCTGATGGCGATGATGTAGATAAAGCCCTTCTTGCCCTGCTTTAGAGGGACACCATTAAAGTGCAGGAACAGTGTCCAGAATAGGCATAAGATAATGGGGAAAAGGAAGAATTTTGCCATATTTTATTTTTGCCTTGTACTCAGTGTGTAGGGGGTGCGGGATTAGCCTAATACTAATACCAATCGGTATATAACTCAATTTGAACACTTAATTAGCCATTAGCCATTTGCCATTAGCTGAAACAAAACAAGCCGCATTAGCGGCTTGTTTTGATATCGCGACAAGGCACTGTCGACTTAGGTAAATCTATACCAATGGGTATTACTCCGATACCGGCTTAGATTTAACCAGTAACTCTTCGGAAGCTTCGTCACCGGCATAAAATTGCTGCTCATTGAGTTGGCCCTCAGATTTCCCGATAACAACCGCTGTCATCATATCGCCGGTGACATTGGTACTGGTTCTTATCATGTCGATGATACGGTCGATGGCTGCGATAAATGCGATACCTTCAAGGGGTAAACCGACGACCCCCAGAGTCACAGATAACATGACCATGGCGCTTCCTGGAACGCCAGCGGTACCTACCGATGCTACCGTCGCAGTTACTGCGATTAGCATATAGTCAGTCATATCCAGTGGAATGCCATAAATCTGCGCAATAAAGATGGCGGCGATTGCCGGGTAGATACCGCCGCAACCGTCCATATTCATCGTGGCCCCTAGCGGAAGGACAAATGAACCATATTGCTTAGACACACCCATAGACTCGCTGCAGCGGGTACTGGCCGGTAAAGTACCAAAACTTGATGCGGTAGTGAAAGCCACTAACTGTGCTGGCATCGCTTTTCTGAAAAACTGAACCGGGCTGAGTTTAGCTGCGAATTTTATCAGACCACCGTAAACAAAGATGATATGTATGAGTGCAGCCAGGTAGATAGCACCAATAAACTTACCTAATGGTAATAGCGTGGATAAACCATATTCGCCGACTACCCAAGCCATCAAACCGAAGACGCCGATCGGAGTCAATTGTAAAACCATGCGGGTCAATTGAAACATGACCTCAGCCCCCGCCTCGAAAGTGCGCTTTAAGGGCTCGGCTTTCTCACCAACTTTATTGATGGCTATACCAATTAAAGCTGCAAAGACGATGATCTGAAGTACCTTTCCTTCGGCCAGAGAGGCAAAAGGATTAACGGGGATCATGTTCAACAATACTTGAGCGAACCCGGGAACATCACGTTCACGTACTTCTGTTGCAACCAGTTCCATAGAGCCACCCATGTCAATCATGGATCCAACGGTGAGGCCAATGAGTGAGGCTAGTGTTCCGGTAAACATGAACATGGCCAGAGTTTTAAAGCTCAAACGTTTCAGATTAACCTGTGAACCTAAGGAGGTAATGCTGACGACTATGGCACATAGGATTAAAGGGGCGACCAGCATTTTTATGGCGCTGATAAAGAGATCGCCCAGAGGTCTGAGGATGGTTGCCGATTCGCCAAAAATGACGCCTGTTAACGCGCCTAAAATGAAGCCCGCGAGAACTTTTTGCCAGAAGGGGATCTGTTTAATGGTTTGCCACATTATAAATTCCAATTAATTTTTATTCTTAATATTCAAAAAAGAGTTAAACGGTAATCTTTTGCCCGTTTAAAAGCCGAGGGTCAACTCATCCCTCATATAAAGGGCATTAGGCTATTATCCGAAGTTTTCATTGTATAGATAGAGTATCTTGCAAAACAAACCGATTTCGTTATAACTTATTGTGATAATTAAGTTTGTTTTAATAACTTTAACTATTAACACTTGGGTAACATAGCGTTATTGCCTTTATACATAAACAAAAAATTACTAATTTTCATTAGGTAAGCTTGAATGACAGAGTTATGGTTAATGTTTAGTGCAGCTTTTCTTGCTGCAACCTTGTTACCGGGCGGATCAGAAGTTTTACTCGTCGCTATGTTAACTGATGATAGTTCCATCTGGTTCTCTTTAGTCATAGTGGCAAGTATCGGTAATACATTAGGGGCGATAACCAGCTATTATCTTGGTACCTTAGGGCGTTTTGCACGTAGTCCCGAGGCGATGGCTAAGGGAAAGTACCGACGTTCACTCGGTCTGATCCACAAGTATGGTTATTGGGCTCTGCTCCTCTCGTGGGCTCCGGTTATCGGAGATCTTTTGTGTTTATTAGCGGGGTGGATGAAACTTCCACTGGTTAAATCGAGTCTGATGATATTAATAGGCAAGAGTATTCGCTACTTGTTGGTGGCAGCTTTAGCGCTGCATTGGTTGTAATCTTCAAAGTTGATGGTTAGGAGTATAAATTGAAAAAATGGATATTAGCTACGGCAATCACCGCGATTTTAGTTGGCTGTGCAGGCCAACAGCCGCAATCAAGTTTACCCGCTGGTGTAACATTACTCGAAACGGTTAAGGTTGAAGAGTCTCAGGTAGGAATTCCTTACAAAAAATATCTATTGTCCAACGGCTTAACCCTTATCTTGCACCAAGATAGTTCAGATCCCTTAGTGCATGTCGATGTTACGTATCATGTCGGTTCAGCCAGAGAGTTCGAGGGACGCTCCGGTTTTGCTCACCTCTTTGAACATATGATGTTTCAGGGCTCTGAACATGTCGGCGACGAGCAGCATTTTAAAACCGTGACCGAGGCGGGCGGAACCCTCAATGGTACGACTAACACCGACAGAACCAACTACTTTGAGACTGTGCCCAGTAATCAACTGGAAAAGATGCTGTGGCTTGAATCTGATCGTATGGGATTCTTCCTGCCGGCCCTGACAGAGAAGAAGTTTGAAGTACAACGTGAAACAGTAAAGAATGAGCGCGCTCAGCGAATCGATAATCAGCCCTACGGCCGCATGAGCGAGCTGTTTAATCAGGCGTTCTATCCCCAGGGGCACCAATACTCCTGGCCTGTGATTGGTTGGCCGGAAGATCTGGAACGTGCCGATGTCGATGATGTGAAACACTTCTTTCAGCGTTGGTATGGTCCGAACAATGCGACGCTGACTATTGGCGGTGATTTTGATGAGCTGCAGGCTTTAGCATGGGTTAATCAATATTTTGGTGAGATCCCAAGTGGCCCGACAGTTCGTGCGGATGAAAAGCCACTAATTACACTCGACAAGACCCGTTATATTTCTATGGAGGATAGAGTCCACCTGCCTCTGTTACGCATAGGTTTCCCGACCGTCTATGCTCGTCATCAGGATGAGGCTGCACTGGATCTGCTCTCTAATATTCTGGGTGGCGGAAAAACGTCACTGTTTTATAAAAATTTAGTGAAAGACGGCTTTGCCGTTCAGGCTGGCGTGAGCCATCCTTGTCAGGAGCTGGCTTGTCAGTTCTCTATGTATGCACTGGCGAACCCCGCTAAGGGTGGACAGCTCGCGGATCTTGAAAAAAGGATGCGAGAGTCAATCAGTGAGTTTGAACAGCGCGGTGTGACCGATGAAGATCTGCAGAAAGTAAAGATTCAATTTGAGGCCAGTACTATATTTGGTCTTCAGAGTGTGTCCGGAAAAGTATCTACATTAGCGTTCAACCAGACCTTTTCAGACAACCCGGACATGATCGCTTCAGATTTGAAGCGTTATGCCAGCGTGACCAAGGCCGATGTAATGCGGGTCTTTAACCGATACATTAAAGATAAACCTATGGTCGTTATGAGTGTGGTTCCCGAGGGGCAGAGGCAGCTCATTGCTCATGAAGATAACTTTACTGCACCTGCATTAAATGTGTCTGAGGTTGCTGTTCAAGGTGTGAGTGATTATCAGCAGATCTCTTCATCTTTCGATCGCACTAAGATGCCCGAGGTTGGCGCTTCTGTGGTACTAAAATCCCCTAAGATTTGGACCGGACAACTTAAAAACGGCATTGAGGTGAGTGGTACCGAGAGTGAAGAGACTCCAACGGTTGAGCTCGTTATCTACCTTAATGGCGGACATAGACTCATTCCTGTCGATAAGGCTGGTTTGGCTGGATTAACGGCTTCTATGCTGAATGAATCGAGCCAGAAAAGAAGTGCCGAAGCGCTTGCTCAGGCGTTGGAGATGTTAGGCAGTAGCGTTAGCTTTGGAGCCAGTAGCTATCAAAGTTACATTAAGGTCACGAGTCTGACTTCTCATCTGGATGAAACCTTGGATATCGTGAGGGAGCGTCTATTTGAACCTGGGTTTAAGGCGGCTGACTTCCAGCGACTCAAGCAGCAACAGCTACAAAGTTTACAGCATATGATGTCGGATCCTGGTTATCTGGCTAATACCGCATTTGATGGATTACTCTACGGCAGTGCTAACCCTCTGGGTGTGAGTAGTAGCGGCACCTTAGCGACGGTTTCCTCTCTCACCTTAGACGATGTAAAGGCGTTCTATCAGCAACAATACAGTGCAGGAAATGCCCAAATTGTGGCCGTTGGTGATCTCAATGAATCTCAGATCTTAGCTAAGTTGGCTCGCTTCTCTGACTGGAAAGGAGAGGACTCTCAGTTGCCCGACTTAACTCAATTGCCTGAGTTGGCTGGTGGCACTATTTACATTCTGGATAAGCCTGGTGCCGCTCAGTCTGTGATTAAGATAGGTAAGCGGGCGTTACCCTATGATGTTACGGGCGACTTTTATAAGTCTTACCTGATGAATTACCCGTTAGGGGGAGCATTTAATAGCCGTATCAACCTCAACCTGCGCGAAGACAAAGGCTATACCTATGGCGCAAGAAGTTATTTCTCCGGTGGCAGTGAGCTGGGTGTGTTTGTCGCTCAAGCTAATGTCCGCAGTGATGTGACGTCACAGGCCCTTGTTGAATTCTTCAAAGAGATTAAAGGGTATCGTCAATCCGGGATAACCGATAAGGAACTGGCTTTCATGAAGGCTTCGGTTTCTCAAGGTAAGGCGCTCGATTACGAAACACCTTATCAGAAAGCCGGCTTCCTGCGCCGTATCCAACGTTTTGATCTGGATGTTAACTTCACGGAGCAGCAGACAGAGCTCACTAAGGGTGTAACCAAAGCTGAACTTAATCAATTGGCTAAAGAGCAGTTGGATCTCGAGGAGATGGTGGTGTTAATCGTGGGGGATAAATCGACGATAGAGGCGGATATTGAAGCACTTGGCTATCCGGTGAAAACTTTAGAGTTGTAAAATTCGAAATTGCCCATATATCTAGAGATATAAAATAGCGGTATCTGTAATCGATGTTCAGATACCGCTTTACTTTATGACTCAATAGAGAGTTAACTAGCTAAATAGGAAAGTTAACCATGATTGCATTGCTTTATTGAAAGTAATCCTTGGTTAGGCTGGTCTGACTCGTATAAGTAAATGATGACGAAACTAGAGAAAAAAATATTGAACTCTTTCAATGAACTGATTGGACATCTCTCCGATTCTGAGGGGCGTAATGCACTACAGGGAATGCAGCGCGGAATTGAACGCGAGGCATTGAGGATCAATAGCTCTGGGCACCTGGCTACAGATAGTCATCCTAAGGCGCTGGGTTCAGCATTAACTCACCCGCGGATCACTACCGATTACAGTGAGTCTTTACTCGAGTTTATTACTCCGGTTTTCAGTGATATAAACAGTTTACTCGACGATCTGACCTATACCCATGCTTTTACCGTTCAGAATTTAGATAGTCAGCGTCTCTGGCCTGTCAGTATGCCTTGTTATGTGGGCGATGTGACAGCGATTCCTATTGCCGATTATGGCTCGTCAAATGCGGGCCAGATGAAGCGCTTATACCGAAAAGGGTTAACCTATCGTTATGGCGCGCAGATGCAGATTATTTCCGGTGTGCATTTCAATTTTTCTGTGTCTGATACGCTGTGGGACAGGCTCTATGATTTGAGTGATACTCAAGTCTCTAAGAGTGATTTTATCTCTGAGTCATATCTGGGACTCATCCGTAATTATCGCCGTATGGTTTGGGTGTTACCCTATCTGTTTGGCGCATCTCCGGCCTTGTGTAGCTCATTCATTAAAGATCAGCAGACTGATATTGAATTTGAGAAGATGGGGAAGGGAACCTTGTACCTGCCTTACGCTACCTCACTGAGGATGAGCGATCTAGGATACACGAATAAAGAGCAGGAGCAGTTGGACATCAGCTATGACTCTCTCGAACAGTACCTCGAGGGCATGAATACAGCGATTAATATGCCGTCGGCTAACTTCGAGAAGATTGGCGTCAAGGTAGACGGTGAATACCGTCAGCTTAATGCCAACGTACTGCAGATTGAAAATGAGTTTTATTCACCTATCCGTGCTAAACGTGTGGCTTTAGATGATGAGAAGCCTTCAGAGGCACTCGCACGGGCGGGTATCGAATATATCGAAGTCAGGGCGTTGGATGTGAACCCTTACAGCCCGGTAGGTATCGAGGCATCACAGATCCGGTTCCTCGATCTGTTTTTAATGTATTGTCTGTTAAATGAATCGCCTACATCAGATTCGGTGCAGGAAAATGAGATATCTAATAACCTTAACCGAGTAATTTTAGAAGGCCGTAAGCCAGGTCTCGAGCTATGCCGAAATGGCGATGCTGTCCAACTCTCCAGCTGGATGAAGCAGATGTTCGATGATCTGAAAAAGCTTGCGCCGTTATTCGATAATGAAGGTGAGCACCTCTATAGCGATGCCCTCGACAGATGGCAAAGTGCTGTGATTGAACCTGATTTAACTATCTCGGGTCAGATCATGAAGGAGCTCAGCAGTTCGCAGGTGGATCACGGTTGTTGGGTCAATAAGTTAGCAGAAGAGTACCATAGTGTTTTGAGTCAGTACTCTCTACCCGAAGGCATTGAGTCGAAATATCAGCAGGCGGCAAAGCACTCTATAGAAAAGCAGGCAAAGATAGAGGCTGAGTCCAGCCAAAGTTTTGAAGAGTATTTAGCGGACTACTTTAAAGATGACGGCCTCTCATATGAAAGCCCAAGGGTTGCGAGTTCGGTATGAGCCTCCGCTTCTCAAGGCGTATATTACTCCTGCTCACTAGCTTTTTACTGTTATCTGGCTGTGCTTCACAGCCAGATAGCGCTCTGCAATGTGGCATAGTTTCGGGCTACCTTGAGCCGGATGCCAATCAGGACCTTTATCGTGTTGTGGTTACCCATCTCAATGGTAAACCTGTGATCTCTAAACCTAACTATCAACTCTCTCCCGGAGTATACGAGTTTACTCTTGCAGAGTTGATTAGTTCGCCATCGCTGAAAGTAAAACTTGCCGCAAGAACGCCAAAAACGCTCTCTATAACCGTTGAAGCTGAGCAACGCTATCATCTCGGTGCTAAGTTTAATACCGACAAACGCTATCGTGGCAATGATACCGGATTCTGGCAGCCGGAAGTCTGGCTTCAGGAGGAGCATGAATGCGAGTTATCCCAGCTTGAGTGAGAGATATTATATTGTTAGCTGCAATAATCGTTAGCCATGATGCTTTATCTGTCTGTATTCCCCTTTATCGTTACTCCTTCCCGTTTTTCTGATCTGTTAATTGCTTCTTTTTTCTATCAATGTGACACTAGTGCTTTGATAATTTTTGCTCTTTGGTCTCTGCACATATGAAATTGTATTCGGTTTTAATTTCAGCTTGTTTAGCGCTGTTTCTTTCGGGGTGCGCTACCTCTCCTCCTAAAGAACCCGAAAATCTATGCTCTATCTATAAAGAGAATCGCTCCTGGTATAAAGCCGCCAAGAATACTCAAGAGAAGTGGGGCGTGCCGGTGCATGTCCCTCTGGCTATGATGTATCAGGAGAGCTCTTTCAAACATAATGCCGCGCCTCCAATGGAGTATTTCCTTGGTTTTATCCCGATAGGGCGTGCCAGTGATGCCTATGGTTATGCCCAGGCAAAGACAATGACATGGGATGATTATGTCAAAGAGACGGGTAACTCCTGGTCCAGTCGAAGCAATTTTGATGATGCGATGGATTTTATGGGTTGGTTTATCTATAAAACTCACAAGATCAACGGTGTTTCGAAATGGGACGCCAGAAATCAGTACCTGAATTATCATGAAGGCTGGGGCGGTTATAAGCGTAAAACATATAACCAGAAAGCCTGGTTGATTAAAGTAGCCAAAAAAGTCGATGACAGGTCTAAGCGCTATGCGGCGCAGTATCGTACTTGTCAGGAAGATCTGGATTCATCCTGGTTATGGCGTTTGTTCTTTGGTTAGCGTTTTCTGTTATCGCCCGCTTTTAAAACTAAGCGGCTAAGCCCCGAACGAATCGGGGCTTTTTATTACCTTCAAGAGTCCCGCTACGCTAAAGTGATATTCATTCCAGCCGTATTAGGGATGAGATCGTTAAGCACATTTCTTACTGCGTTTATGATCATACATGCCGATATCAGCGACTCGAAAGGCCTGTTGGAAGTTGTTGGTGTACTCTGATACTCCGAAACTAAAGTGAACCTTTTTCATTTCACTATCCAACTCTCGTTGAATTTCGGCTAAGTCAGTCATAACCTTTTCTAAAGGCCCATGGCATATGGCAATAAACTCATCGCCACCATAACGGGCGACCAGTTGATGTTCGTGCCAGTGGCGCTTTAATACTTGCGCTAATAACCGTAAGGCGTCATCGCCGGCTTGATGGCCGCCACAGTCGTTGGTCTGTTTTAAGTTGTCTAAATCAATCAGTATTAGATAGCTGCTAAAGTGAGGCTTGATTGTCCAACTCTCGAGCCGCGCTTCGAAGCGCTGACGGTTGTAGAGAGAGGTGAGGCTATCGTAGTTGGCTAATGTCTGGATTTGTCGTGTTTTTTGATACAAGGCGATAGCGTTTTCAGCTTCATGAGTCAAAATGCTCACAAGGTTTCGGTCATAGTGCCCAAAGGCTTTTGTCGCGCTGCTGTCTAAATTGATCATCGCATACAATTTGCCATCAATCTGGATAGGGCTTGAAAGAGTAGAGCGGATAGGGCTGTCAGGAGCAGTCAGTAGGATCTCCTGCTCCGCATCGGTTAATGAACTAAGGGAGTTAATATTCTCCATATTATCAATGACTACAACTCTATCGCAGCGTCCATCGGTTAATTGGAATTCGAAAGACTGTTGAAGATGAAATTTGACGTTGCGTAACTTCTCGATATTGATGCCAACGGCAGATTCGAAGTGGAGTTGCTGACTATCTGGGTCGACTCTAATGATACTTCCCATCTCTGCACCTTCGATACTGCTAACAGCTTTTTTCAGCAGGGCATCCAAAAATGCCTGCTCATTTTTGTAGTGACTGGCCAGATTAACGAGTTCGAAGGTAGTGTCATTGATATGAACTATCTGTTGCAGATGCTGCCACAGTCGGTTTAGTCGTCCCTGATGGAAGTAGTAACTCAAGCTATAGCCCAGAGTGTAGATACTGGAAATCAAAAGCAGCTTCAACAGTAAAGCACTATCAAAACTGGAATTGAAAAATGATAGCCAGATGACGATCAAGAGCAGTAGTGGGCCGCCCAGCAGAGCAAAGTGAAACCTGAGATCTAGGCTATCTATCTGCTTTTTTTTCAAGCCGTCAGTCTCTGTCACTTTGGTTATTCTATCCATGCTAAACCCATTAATTTTGTTCAAATGGCCCTTTATTTAGGCGTTCGGAAAATAAATTGCCTGATTGTAAGTGACTGTCAGTAATTTTTTTACCCTTATGGTGATAATAAATCAAAAAAGGGGCTTTAAAAGTGGGGTGCCTCTCATTGATGATGCCAATTTATAAATACTCTTGATTTAAAAGGTTATAGATCTGTATCAATAAGTTATTTGCAGTGTAATAACTGCTAGGTGATAATTGCGGCCTGGCTTGGGGGAGCCGTTTACTCTAGGCGTTATTTATATTGTGAAGACATCCGCATATGCAGTTTCAGGAGGAAGCATAACGAGTGGTATTTCTGGCTTTTTTGTCGGAGTAGACATTCGAATTGCTGTCAAAGATTGAAAACACCAAGCTTAAAGACTTGGAATTCGCTCTTTTTGAAACTCGCATTAGAAGGTAGCTTACGTATATAATGCGCACAAAAATAAAAGTAATACCCTACATAAGGAATAAAAATGAGCAAACCATTTGTTGCTGTGTTAATGGGATCTGATTCAGATCTACCTACCATGCAAGCTACCCTAGATGTGCTAAAAACATTCGATATTCAATTTGAAGCTAAAGTCACATCGGCTCACCGTACACCCGCTGCTACTCATGCATACGTTACTGATGCAGAAGCACGTGGCTGTAAGGTCTTTATCTGTGCTGCTGGTCTCGCGGCTCATTTAGCGGGCGCCGTTGCCGGTATCACTACTCGTCCGGTTATCGGTGTACCTGTCGATTGTGGTCCATTACAGGGTCATGATGCACTTTTATCAACAGTGATGATGCCTGGCGGCGTACCTGTTGCTACTGTGGCTATCGGCAGTGCCGGAGCGAAAAACGCAGGTTATTTAGCCGCGCAGATGCTTGCCGTTGGTGATGATGTATTAGCCCAGAGAGTTAAAGAGGAGCGCGCTTCATCCGCCGAAGCTGTTCAGGCTAAAGATGCCAAGCTTCAAGAGAAGCTAGCTAACGTTTAAGCTGATTGAATTGATTAAGTAACGCCATCGAATCTTAGGTTCGATGGCGTTTTTTATTGGCTGTTTTTACTCATTGATATGGGTGCCTAAGGCTTCCCTTAAGGTCGGATAAAAATACAGTAAGCCCTCGATAGGTTGCACCTTGGCTCTTGCCAGTGTTCTGATTGGTTGAAACTGTAGATCTGCAATAACCAGATGTGTACCCGTCAGTTTTAACTTTCCTATCAGTCTATTTAATGCGGCCAACCCCCCAGCATCGAGAATCGATACGCCATCCATATAGAGAACGACGGTCCGCTTGTGTTTGGCGAGCAGGGTTATCTCTGAAAAGATAGCGTCTGCTGCGGCAAAAAATAGTGGCCCGTTAATTTTTAAGACAAGCCAATGGTCCGCAACGGGTTTATCGATATATCTTCTATTTTGGCTGATATCGTAAAGCCTTGTCATCTCGGCTATCTCTTTCATAAATAGCAGTGCTGCCAACACTATTCCTACGGTGATGGCGATTACCATGTCAAAGATCACTGTGAGGGAGAAACAGGTGAGAAAGACAATGATGTCACTACGAGGTGCAGATTTGAGCAGATGAAGCGCTTTGGGGGCTTCGCTCATGTTCCAGGCCACGACTAAGAGCAGCGAAGCCATCGCCGGCATGGGCAGATAAGCCAGAATGTTGGCGAGAGAGATCAAGCCAAGCAAGAGCACCAGAGAGTGAATGATGCCAGATATCGGACTATAGGCTCCGGCTTTTACGTTGGCTGCACTTCTGGCTATGGCAGCTGTTGCGGGGATCCCACCGAAAAAGGGGGCGATAATATTACCTATTCCTTGGCCAAGAAGTTCGCTGTTTGCACTATGGCGTTTACCTGTCATGCCATCTAAAACCACTGCACACAAAAGTGATTCAATGGCACCGAGCATAGCGATGGCGAAGGCGCTGGGAAGCAGCGCCTGAAGCATCCCCCAACTCATTCCCAGTGGAGAGCCATCTGCACTATTTTGTAACCAGGGGAGTTCGAAGGTGGGCAGAAAGGGGGGGATCCCCATACCCATTCCGCCATCAGCTAATGTGTAATGAAAACGCGTCCCTATGGTCTCAATTTCTGCACCATAATTGTTTAATAGTAAGGCCAGTAAACTACCTACTATGATCGCGGGGAGGTGGGACGGGATCTGTGTCTTTAGTTTTGGCCAAATCAGCATGACCAGTAATGTGACTAGTGCAACGACAGTGCTGGGCCCATCGGCTGAAGGCATCGCCAATATCAGGGTATGAACCTTATCGGCAAAATGTTCCGGGAGGCTAGCGCTCGAAAGTCCAAAGAAATCTTTAAGTTGCAGAACCGCTATGACCACACCTATGCCGCCGGTAAAGCCTAGTGTGACAGGTTCCGGAATATATTGAATGAGACGGCCAAGCTTTAACAGAGACATCATCACTAAGATCACCCCTGACATGACCGTAGCCATAAGCAGCCCCGCTAAGCCAAACTCCTGAGCTATAGGATAAAGCAGGACAACAAATGCGGCTGTGGGGCCGGAAATACTATATCGGGAACCGCCGGTCAGGGCGATAATAAAGCCTGCCACAATAGCGGTATAAAGGCCGTATTGAGGAGGAACTCCACTGGCGATGGCGAGTGCCATCGCTAATGGTATGGCAATTATCCCGACCGAGATACCGGCAAGAATATCCTGTTTAAGGTTTTTCAAGCGGTAGCCATTTTTTATACAGGAATGATATAACGCATGGCCGAGTGTTAATGAGAAAAGATGGGCTCTGTGTGGCACGTTTAATCGCCTTGAGTGAAGTTGGGGTATGGGTTGGTAAAGCAGTAAACACCTATAGCCATGGGGAGGCAGGTGTTCAGTGAAGCTGGTGTTATGTGATGCAGGTGATATTCATATTCTTTGGTACGTATTGTTGCTAAATGTTGTTGGTAAGTATTGTGAGAATTGAACTGTTTGTATCAGCAAAAAGTAGCACAAAACGTGATTTGAAAATGTGACATGCCGCACTCACATTTTTATAGTGTGATAAATATTGATATTTGCGACAGTTGTCTGTGGCTATGGCTTGGTCTAGCCATTAATGACTAAGATTTGAATTGCAAAGATTTGAATTGCAAAGATTTGAATGAGCCGTGACAAGAAATTTGAACTATGTTTAACCCTTTCTTCATACTTTGCCGTTTATAGCTATAAGCGGATTAACCCCTTGGCTATAAAACCGGGGTAAACCAAGCTGTAAACTTCTGTTAGGCTTATATCTATAGGTATTAGATAGACAAATTTGTGCCGGGAAGGCAAACTTTCCAACAGGAATGAATCTATGTTTGCCTTCGTATGTTGCGGGATGAGCGAACTGAATTGAAGATAGCTTGGAGAGATGCGTGGCTGAAGCGTTAGAGCAGGAGAAGTCTACAGAAGCAGAGGCTGATCAACGTTTGATGTTGCAATATGCAGCAGGGGATCCATTGGCTTTTGAATCACTGTACCTGAAGCATAAAGGTGGCTTGTATCGTTATTTCGTTCGCCAAACGGGCGATCAGCAACTAGCCGAAGATCTGTATCAAGAAACATGGGGCCGTGTGATAAAGGCGGCTGCGAGTTATGAGACCAGCGCCAAATTTACAACCTGGTTATATCGTATCGCACATAATTTGTTGATAGATCATGTCCGGGCTGTGAAGCCGGTCGATCTGTTCAGTGATACCTTCAGTGAAGAGCAAGAGTGTGACAACCTGATGCCCTCGGATCAATTTTCTCCCGATAACGCCATGGAGGAGAATATCAAAGCCAAGCTGCTTAAACGGTGTATCGACTTGTTGCCCACGGTGCAAAAAGAGACATTTTTACTCAGCATGGAGGCGGGGTTTACCGCTGGCGCTATAGCAGAGATTGTAGACGTGACACTTGAGGCGACAAAAAGCCGGATTCGATACGCAAATAAAGCACTGAAAGAGTGTGTGATGAATAAATGGCAGGAGGTCGACAATGAAAGATGAACACACAGATAAACCTGCCGGGTTCGACGCAGAACTTCAGCGATGGTATCGAAAGATAAAGCAGGAGCAGCCTGGCCCCGAGCTGGATGAGAAGATCATCGCGATGGCGAAACAAGCGACAGATGGGGCAGCGAAAGATAATGTGGTGAGAGTGGAACATAGTTTTTGGCGTCAGTATCGCTGGCCACTGTCTTCTGCAGCCTCGGTGATGTTGGTTGTGACCTTGCTACTCATCAATCCCGATGCGCCTCAGGATGTATTGCGTGATGATGCTATGCCTATGATGATGCAGATGAATGAGCCTGTGGATGTTCAAGGTGGTGAGGAGCAGGCTCTAAAGGCTGTTGCACCAAGAAGTATGTCGGTGGAGCCAGATAGGGAGATTGGCGAGGGGAGTGCTGACATCAACGGAGCCGTTACCGAGCAAGTGACTTCGCAAGCTTCTGAGCAACAGAACCAGAAGGGAGCCTCTTACCGACTTAGTGATACCGTTGAAAAACAGCCAAGGTTAATGAACGAGTCGACGCAACGTGAAGCGGTTATCAGTGCCAAGCAAGCATTGAATCATTTAGAACAGCTGGTGGAGAGCAAGCAGTGGAGTGAGGCTAAAAAGCTTGCTCTTAAGATAGAGACGCAGTATCCGCAGCTAAATGAACCAAGTCATCCTCAGCACCAAAGTTGGAATGAGCTGCAGGCATTACTTAAACAACACTAGCTAGCTTTTATCTGAAACAGGCAGCTATCGTTTGGTTGCTGTCTGTTTACTTTTTCATGTAGTGCTGACGAAGTTCAGTCGGAAATTTCTCTATCGCATATCTGAGCATGACTCTCGGCATCTGCTTATTATGTTGATTTAAAAATTCCTCCAACCTTGCTCGGTCTCGCTTACCTACCTCTCTGAGCATCCAACCCACGGCTTTGTGTATAAGATCTTCTGGATCTGTCAGCAGCAGCTCACTGAGTTTGAGTATGTCATCGAAATCATCGTGCCTGATAAAACAGAAACAGCTGATAACCGCGACGCGGCGTTGCCAGAGTGTGCCGCTGTTGGCCAGTTGATATAAGCGCTTTCTTGAACGTTGGAGCAGATAGGGGCCGACTATTTTATGGGCCGAGCAGTCTACGATATCCCAATTGTTGATAAAGGCATGATTGGCCAGATAGAGATGGTATATCTCCTCTCTGCCTGTTTCATCGGCCCTGTTAAAGTTGTCAACTAAGGCTAATGTGGCGAACAGGCGGGTCTCATGAAATTCACTGCGAATAAGCTCGGTAATGGTATCGAGGGCCAGAGGTGACAGGGCCTTAACTTGGGAACGGATGACTGGCACTCTGATACCGATAAACTTATCTCCGGCGCCGTACTCTCCTGGAGCGGTTTTAAAGAAACCTTGAGCGTGTCGGGCAATATGGGGATCACCCAGCTCCAAAAAGTGAGCGGTTATTTCAGCGGCATTCATAGTTACTTTGCTCATTATTACCATAGTTCTTTAAACCAATCCCAGAGGCCAAGGGAGCTTCCCTCGAGTAGATCGATCCCCAATGCCGATTTGAGTATGTATAGGGTAAACAGGCCCAGCGATACGCTGATGACTAGAAAAGTGATAATCAACCCCGCAAACATCAGGAGTGAGGCGTGTTTCTCCCGACGTGTATAGGCCCTTCGGTTTTTTCCCAACAGAAAGACATAATAAAATCGCCACGGAACGAAGGCGATGGCGAACGTACCTCTTCTATCAATAAAATGTTTCCCCCAGGTTCGATCGCCCAAGGCAACCCTGAAGCCCTGAAGCTGTTTATCTGAGTAGCTGTCTGCTATGTCATCGGGGAGTTTATCGAGTAACTTTTTAATGACCGGATCTTGTCTGACAGGGGTCGATTGCTCATCGTTAAAATGTTCAATATCTTCAGATATTGAACTGGATTGACTCACTTTATCCTCATTACTTTCCATCTATGAGTCCGCTTTTGGCCCTATCGTATACAGAGTATAGCTAGGGAGTCAGCTTGGGAATAAACAGGCAGAGATAACTTGTACACATTTGCTAATAATTATTGTGCAATATTTTACTGTTGCTTTAAGAAAAGTTTGCTACCTTGTTGACCTTAAAACTGTAATTTCAGAAAATATTTAATAAGAATAACGAGCTAATAATGAAACTTCGCCTCTC
>Ga0070724_10001176_pt1 | contig 16007 bp, 17 predicted proteins | sample tdDd001_FD_67278 | JGI IMG/M metagenome (GOLD analysis project Ga0070724, IMG submission 67278) | Marine sediment microbial communities from the Atlantic coast under amendment with organic carbon and nitrate - tdDd00.1 | ecosystem: Environmental > Aquatic > Marine > Coastal > Sediment | place... | reverse complement strand
AAATCTCTTTGGGATAACGTAAAATAATAATTGTGCAAAATTGAAACACACATATTTTTGACATAAAAATAAGAGTCTGTTTCAATTAGCACAAACTCAAATACTGCTATCATATCATCAACATTAAAAATTTAAATTTAGGAAATAACATGTCAAAGATCATTTACACTAAAGTTGATGAAGCGCCAGCATTAGCAACATACTCGTTTTTACCTATTATCAAAGCTTTCACAAAAAGCTCTGGTATTGAAATGGTAACTAAAGATATCTCATTAGCAGGAAGAATTATTGCAAACTTTCCAGAGAACTTAACAGATGAGCAAAAAATCGGTGATCACTTAGCAGAGCTTGGAGAATTAACTCAAGATCCAGCAGTTAATATTATTAAATTACCAAACATTTCTGCTTCTATTCCTCAATTAAAAGCAGCAATCGCTGAGTTACAAGAAAAAGGTTACAATGTACCTAACTATGATGAGTCTGAAGAGATTTCTGCAAGATACTCTAAAATCTTAGGTTCTGCTGTTAACCCTGTATTAAGAGAAGGTAACTCAGACAGAAGAGCTCCAGGTGCAGTTAAAAACTACGCTAAAAACAACCCTCACAGAATGGGAGCTTGGACTAAAGATTCTCAAACTGACGTAGCACACATGCCAGCAGATGATTTCTATGGAGCTGAGCAAGCTACAACTATGACTGAAGCTAACGATGTTAAAATCTCTTTCTTCAATGAAGCAGGTGAAGAAACAGTATTAAAAGCATCTACTCCATTAGAAGCAGGTGAAATTATTGATGCAACTAGAATGAGAGCTGCAGCATTACAAGAATTCTACCAAAATGCAATTGATGAAGCTAAATCAAGAGGTGTTTTATTATCTCTTCACTTAAAAGCTACAATGATGAAAGTTTCTGATCCAATTATGTTTGGTTATGCTGTTAAAGTATACTACAAAGACTTAATTGCTAAGCACTCAGCATTATTTGACGAAATGGGTGTAAACTTCAACAATGGTATTGGTGATTTATACTCTAAATTAGATACTTTAGATGAAGCTAAAAAAGCTGAAATCTTAGCTGATATTGATGCAGTATACGCTACTCAACCAAAATTAGCAATGGTTAACTCTCACAAAGGTATTACTAACTTACACGTACCTTCAGATGTAATTATTGATGCATCTATGCCAGCTATGATTAGAGGTGGTGGTAAAATGTGGAATGCTGAAGATCAAGAAGAAGATACTTTAGCAATGATTCCAGATAGATGTTATGCAAGATCTTTCCAAGCAGTTATTGAAGATTGTAAAGAAAATGGTGCATTAGATCCTGTAACTATGGGTACTGTTCCAAACGTTGGATTAATGGCTAAAAAAGCTGAAGAGTATGGTTCTCACGATAAAACTTTCCAAGCTGCTGGAAAAGGTGAAATCAAAGTAATTGACAAAGATGGAAATGATGTATTTGCATTTGACGTAGAAGAAGGTGATATCTTCAGAATGTGTCAAGCAAAAGACGCTCCAATCCAAGACTGGGTTAAATTAGCAGTTTCTAGAGCTAGATTATCTGATACTCCTGCAATCTTCTGGTTAGATGAAAACAGAGCACATGATGCAGAAATGATCAAAAAAGTTAACGCTTACTTACCAAACCACGATACTGCTGGTTTAGATATTTCTATTGCTGCTCCAGTTGAAGCAACTAAGAGATCTTTAGAGAGAATGAGAAAAGGTGAAGATACTATTTCTGTTACTGGTAACGTATTAAGAGATTACAACACTGACTTATTCCCAATCTTAGAGCTTGGTACTTCTGCTAAGATGTTATCAATCGTTCCATTAATGAAAGGTGGAGGATTATTTGAAACTGGTGCTGGTGGATCTGCTCCTAAGCACGTACAACAATTCCAAGCTGAAGATTACTTAAGATGGGATTCTTTAGGTGAGTTCATGGCATTAGCTGCTTCATTCGAGCACTTAGCAAATACTCAAGGAAATGCAAAAGCTCAAGTATTAGCTGATACTTTAGATAAAGCTACTGGAACTTTCTTATTAAATGACAAGTCTCCAACAAGAAAATTAGGTTCAATTGACAACAGAGGTTCTCACTTCTACTTAGCAATGTACTGGGCACAAGAATTAGCTGCTCAAGATACTGATGCTGAATTAAAGAAAGAATTCGAATTAATTGCAAAATCTATGACTGATAACGAAGAAAGAATCGTTGCTGAATTAGTTGCACCACATGGAAAAGAAGTTGACATGGGTGGTTACTACTTACCAAATGATGACTTAGCTGCAGAAGCTATGAGACCATCAGCAATCTTAAACTCAATTATCGGATAATATTTCCTAAACTAAAAAGAGAAGATTTTTTCTTCTCTTTTTTTCTTTCAATAAACCACTTCAAATTTAATTTTTCATTTTAACACTAAGAGCGAAAGTGCTATAATACTGCCAATAATTATACTAAGGGTAATAAATTGAGTACTAAAAGAGTTGGAATCGTTGGTGTTGGAAATGTTGGAGCTACATTGGCTTTTACTATCGCACAAAAAAATATCTGTTCATCAATCCTGCTTAAAGATGTAAGGGAAAACATCGTTCAAGCAATGGCACTTGATATCTCACAAGCAGCAAATTCTGCAAAATCAAATACTGTTGTAAAAGCTTGTTTAAGTGATGAAGAGTTTAAAGATTGTGATATTGTTGTAATTACTGCAGGGATTGCAAGAAAACCTGGAATGAGTAGAGATGATTTGCTTATTACAAATGCAAAAATCATGAGCCAAGTAATTACAAGTGTAACTACGTTTAATCCAAATGCAATAATCATTGTTGTTTCAAACCCTCTTGATGCAATGGTTTATACTGCACTTAAAGCATCAGGATATGATAGATCTAAAATCATAGGAATGGCAGGTATTTTAGATAGTGCTAGAATGTCACACTTTATATTAGAAAAACTTGGATATGGTGCTGGTCAAATTGAAGCATCTGTAATGGGTGGACATGGTGATGATATGGTTCCACTTCCAAACTTCTCAACTGTTGCAGGAGTTCCACTATCTGAAGTATTAAGTCAAGAAGATATAGATGATATTGTAAATAAAACTAAAAATGGTGGAGCACAAATCGTAAAACTTCTTGAAACTGGTTCTGCTTATTATGCACCTGCATACTCAACAGCTCAAATGGTAGAAGCAATTCTAAATGACAAAAAAGAGATTTACCCTTGTGCGATAAGACTTGAGGGTGAGTATGGATATGAAAATATCGTATCAGGGGTTCCTGTAATGCTTGGGAAAAATGGAGTTGAAAAAGTAATTGAATTACATTTAGATGATACTCAAAAGGAACAGTTCTCTAAATCAATAGCATCAGTGCAAGAGTTAGTAGATACATTAGAAGATAAGTTTTTCTAATAGTAATTTCATAAGTAAAAATATATAATACACACAAACTGCATACACAATATGTATAATAAAATAAAAAGGTCAATATAATGAAACAAACTTTTGAAGTTCACAATGTAAAATGTGGTGGATGTGCAAATACTTTAATCACTTCACTAAAAGATGAGTTTGGTGAAGTAACTGTAGATTTAGAAGTAATGCCAAGAAAAATCACACTAGATATTGAAGATGAAAAACTAGAAGAGTTAAAACTAAAACTAAGAGGTTTAGGTTACCCTTTAACTACTGATGAACTATCAGGATTTGATAAAGCTGCAACAACTGCAAAGAGTTTTGTTTCTTGCGCTGTTGGTAAATTTAATGTAGCTACAGGGAAGTAAATTATAAATGTTTATAGATATACTATTATCAAGCATAAGATTTTTGATATTTATTATATTTATAGACTTATTCCTATTTTATTCAGGGAAAGTAGTTTGTTTTTTCATTCCATTTATAAATATAGAAAAAAATATAAGAAAAAAAGAGATTACACAAGACAGTTTATTTCAAACTTCTTATAAACTAGATGGAAAATCATATCTTCATAAACATACAATAGAATTTATTGGTCTATTATTTTGGTTATCTTTAATAAGTTTACCAACTTTTTCTTTTTCTTAACTGAAAGAAAAAGAACCAAAAAGAAGCTCTTATCGAAAATTGTATTTTGAGGGACTTATTTCCCTCTTCACTAAAATTACAAAACTCTTCTCCTTAAACAGTTGTGATTTTTTTAACGTTCATCACTCCATAAATCTTTTTCCTCAAAATCAAAATCGATACTTTTTTATCTAAACCTATAGTTTACGATAGGTAATTATTAAAGACAAAAAGTTTACATATACTATAATTATAAAAAGAGTCTTGATTATTTTACTTCAAAGGAGCATGTCATGAAATCTTACAGACACGGTCTTAGTATTGGAATTGAAAGAATCAACAGCAATTTTTTTCTTTCATTTAAAGCTATTGGTAAATTAACCCACGAAGATTATGAAACTATTACTCCTATGATAGATAATGCCTTAGATGGCATAGAAGAGCCTAAAATTAAAGCCTTTGTTGATTGTATAGATTTTGAAGGCTGGGATTTACAAGCAGCTTGGGATGACTTAAAACTTGGATTAAAACATGGAAATGAGTTTGAAAAGATTGCTATCTTAGCAAATAACAACAACTTACTTGAATATGGTTCAAAAATAGCCTCATGGTTTATACACGGTGAAGTTAAGTATTTTGAAAATTTAGATGAAGCTATGAATTGGTTAAATGAAGAGTAAGTAAACATAAACCTCAAAGGAGGATATTATGTCACTTGAAATATTAACAGCATTTTTTGGTTGGTCAGCAATTATTAACTATACAATTTTACTAGTGTGGTTTTTAGCTTTTACATTGGTTCATAACTGGGTATATAATATCCACACTATGTGGTTTGACATGACTATAGAAAAGTTTGATTATACCCATTATATCTCTATGGCATTTTTTAAACTATTGATTTTCGTATTTAATATAACGCCTTATTTAGTGTTAAAATTTATTGTTTAAAGAATTGTCGTATAAATGTCGTAACCGACAAAGCCTATAATATGGTAGAATTATCCCATATTTTATTTAGGAAGTAAAATGAGTATAAAAGAATTAAGACTTCAAAAAGGCTGGTCACAAGAACAGCTTGCAGAACTTACAAACCTAAGTTCTAGAACAATACAAAGAATAGAAAAAGAGAATAAAGCTAGTTTAGAATCATTAAAAGCTTTAGCAATTGCTTTTGAGCTAGAAGTATCTCAACTTCAAAATATTTTATCTAATAATGAAGATAAAAAAGAAAATATAGAAGCTATTAATAAAAAAAGATATGAAAGCTTTTTTGAATATCTAAAAGAAGATAAAAGAACTATTGAGTTTTTTGTAGTAAATGCACTTTTGATTATTATAAACCTTATAACTACAAGTGAATACTTATGGTTTATATACCCTCTTTTAGGATGGGGAATACCTCATTTTTATAAAAGATATAAACTTTATTTAAAACAATAAAATTAAATAGCTAAAATTAGCAGTATTAATCTGCTAATTTAATGCTTTTGCAATAGCTTCATTTGAAGCTTTAATTTCCTCTTTACTTATACCTTTTTGTAAAGCATCTAACTTAACTGTACCAGTTGATAGTTTTTTGATTTTTCCATCAGCTAAAACTTTATAAATAAAGTATTTATTTTGCATAATATCATTTGAACCTAATGCTTTTACAATCTCTCCATTTGAGTCATTTACAATTTTGATTTTTGAATCTTTATATAACTCTTCAAGTTTACCATCTACTGCAAGTTTTTTAATAACCCATGGAGTTCTTGATACATTTGCAACTAATACTACTTTTTTATTTGTATATTTATATAATTCATTTAAAACTACTAAACTATCATGGTTAGCAATGATAATATAAGAGGTTTCACCTTTTTTAAATAAATCTTGCTTCTTTGTATAAAAAGTGTCATTTACAAACTCATAGTGACTTGGTAATGTAACTATATTTAGATTATTTTCATCAACTTTTGCTCTTGGCTTTAATTTATCCTCTGGAGCTGTAAGGTAAACAAGCCCTGCAAATCCAATAACACCTAAAAATACAATTTTTAAAATATTTCCTATCATTCTTCCCTACTTCTTTTTTAAGTTTTTTAATCTTTTAGCCCATCTTTTAAATAGCCTATATGTTGTGATATCTTTATCAATTTCTTTGTTTTCTATAATATTATCAACTAACTGTTTAGCCAAATAAGGTGAAAGAACAAAACCTCTTCCCCCTACTCCATTTATAACATATAGATTTTCATGCATTGATAAACTTTCTTCTTTTATAAATGAGCCATTTATAATATGAGGATTCTCTTCAATACTTTTAGCAGAATCTACTAATTTTCCAACCATTGGAAAGTAATCAACACTTGATGCTCTTGGTCCAATTTTTACATCTATTACTTCAACCTCACCTAAATCAACTATATCATTTGCAAGTTTGATTAGTTTTTGAGAGTCTTTATCTGTAATATCACTAGTGTAACATCTAGAACAGCTATTAATATTTGCAACTTCAACACAGTAGTTACAAATATCCTTATCACAATCAAATCTATGATGTGTAGCTCCTAATGAAACTTTGTATTTACCAGCTACTTTAAGAGCTTTTGATACAGAACACTCTTTGTGATAGTTAATATCTGTCTTAGTATTTGTTAAAACATCAATTTTCTGACCCCATACAGCCCTAATATTGAAATATTTCTCTTTTATTAGCCTTGTATCTGCACCAGTAGTTAAAATCACATTATTGGCTTTTATTTGATTATTTAGAAGCCAAGAGTTATCTTCTTGCTGTTTTATATCTTCAATATTAAAATCAAATCTTGTTTCAATATCTTTTGTAAGAAAACTACAAACCTCAGAAGGAGTAATTTGAGAACCAATAGGGAAAAAATATCCATCATCCATTTTTTCATACTCAAAATCCATATAAGGTTTATAAGATTCAAACTTCTGCTCATCCTCTTTTGTTTTTGGTATTCTACAAACCCCACAGTTCTCAAGAAGATTTTCATCTAAGCTTTTATAAAAAGATGTAGAAAAAGTTAATGCTTTAGTTACTAAGTCTTTAAAAGCATTAGGTTTTCCAAGAAGAGGAGACAAAAAAGCTCCAGCAGCTCCACTTGCCCCAAATGCTATTTTTTCATTTTTATCTACAAGCAAAATAGAGTTTGAGTGTTTAGCTAAAAAATGTGCAGTGGAACAACCTGCAATACCTGCACCAATAATTACATATTCATACTCTTTAATATTAGACATTTTTTTCAATCTCTTCTAATAATTGATAATTTGGTCTCCAGTATCCTCTACCACCTCTTAAACTTACGCATTTAAACTGAGGGAACTTACCTTTATAATAAGAAAGTCTCTCTTTTGTAGTTTTTCCTGAATCACAATAAAACACAAAAACAGTACCATCTGGGTACTCTTTCATTTCATATGGATTATAAGTAATTGTTTCAATATTTTGTAAAGGCTTTAAAACAGTATCAACTAAAACAACTTGAATATCCTGTTTTTCTAACTCTTTTGTATATTTATATAACTCTTGTTGAGTCCATTCATCTTTTTCAAACATAAAAAATCCATAATATCTATAGTAAATTAACTCAACATCATAGCAAAAAAGAGCTTATTAGTGCTAATGTCCATTCAAACCTTGATTGACTTTGACTCAAGTTTGTGTTATAATCCCTATAAATTAGAAAGATTATATTTTTTATTAGGACATAAAATGGCAAAAAGTTTATATGATACACTTGAGGTAAGTGAAGGTGCTTCAAGCGATGAAATCAAAAAAGCTTATAGAAAACTAGCAAGAAAATATCACCCAGATGTAAACAAAGAACCTGAAGCAGAAGAGAAATTTAAAGAGATTAATGCTGCTTATGAAGTATTAAGTGATCCAGAAAAGAAAGCTCAATATGACCAGTTTGGTGATTCTATGTTTGGTGGTCAAAACTTCCATGACTTTGCAAGAGGTCAAGGTCAAAATGTAAACCTTGATGAAATCCTTAGACAAATGTTCGGAGGTGGAGGAGCTGGTGGCTTTGGTGGAGCTTCAGGCTTTGGTCAAGGTGGATTTGGTGGAGGATTTGGAGGCTTCGACGAACCAGACTTAGATCTTCAAGCACAAATAACTATTCCTTTTGATGTAGCAATACTTGGTGGAAAACAAAATGTATCACTAAACAGTGGTTCTTTTGACGTAAAGATTCCAGAAGGTATCAAAGATGGTCAAAAAATTAGAGCAAGAGGAAAAGGTAAATCTTACCATGGTCAAGTTGGTGATTTAATCATTAAAATTAATGTAGCTGATTCACCTGAATATGAAAGAGATGAATTTACACTTACTAAAACTTTTGATGTACCTTTAAAAACTGCATTATTTGGTGGAAAAGTTGAAATCAAAACAATCCACAAAGATATTACATTAAAAGTTCCTCAAAATACTAAACAAAACCAAAAGTTCAGAGTTAAAGAGCTTGGAGTTTTAAATAGAAAAGCTGGAACAAAAGGTGATTTACATCTAAAAGCAAATATTGTATTACCAAAAGTTGAAGATTTAGATGAGGATTTAATCAACCTATTACAGGAAAAACTTCCAGAAAACTAAAAGGTAAAGTATGGAAACAAATAGCTATATAGAACCTGTATATTTAATCTCTGCAGTTGCAGAGATTCTAAATATACACCCACAAACACTAAGACAGTATGAAAGAGAAGGTTTAATTAAACCCTCACGTACAAATGGAAAAATAAGATTATATTCACAAAAAGATATTGATCATATCAAATATGTTTTAACTCTTACAAGAGAGTTAGGAGTTAATCTAGCAGGTGTAGATGTAATTTTACAATTAAATAAAAGAATTGACTCTTTAGAAATTGAGATTCAAGAGTATAAAACAAAAATTAAAAATATAAATAATATGTCTGTAGTACCAGACACAAAAGCTTTAGTAGTTCAAAAAACATCGTTTGATATAGTTATTGTAGATTCAAAAGAGGATTAAAATCCTCTTTTAATTAGTTAAATTGATATTGTACTATATAGTCTCTCATTAGAGGTGGGATATCTAAATAGTTATCATCATCTGGAGATACAGATGCTTTAGCTTCATCCTCATTCTCACCCTCATTTTCTGTTTCATCATCATTTTTAGACTCAAAACCAGTTGCTACAATAGTAATTTTTACTTCATCAGTCTCTAATGTTCTATCAGAAGTAGTACCAAAGATAATTTCAGCATTGTGATCCATTCTATCATTGATAGAACCCATTACATCATTAATAGCAAATAATGATACTTGTGGGTGGATATTAAAGTGAATTAAAATACCTTTTGCACCATTTAAAGACATTTTGTCTAATAATGGTGACTCAATTGCATCTTCAAGAGCTCTTTGAGCAGCATTTTCACCTTTTGCTTTTCCAATACCCATTAAAGCCATACCTCTGTGTTGCATAATAGTTTTAACATCAGCAAAGTCAGTATTAATATCAGAGTTACCTGGATTTAAGATAACCTCAGACATACCATTTACAGCTTGGTATAAAATATTATCAATGATTTTGAAGGCATCTTTCATACCAACATTTTCATCAATAATCTCTAATAATCTATCATTTGGCACAACAATAATTGAGTCAGATACTTTCTTAAGCTCTTCAAGACCAAGATTAGCTAAACCTGCTCTTTTTTTACCTTCCCATGTAAATGGTTTAGTTACAACAGAAACAGTAAGTGCACCTGTCTCTTTTGCAGCTTTTGCAACAATAGCAGCAGCACCAGTACCAGTACCTCCACCAAGTCCAGCAGCAATAAATACAATATCAGCGCCTTTAAGTGCAGTTTTAATCTCTTCATAACTCTCAACTGCAGAATCTCTACCAATTTCTGGCTTCATTCCTGCACCAAGACCTTTAGTAAGTTTAATACCTAACTGAATCTTTTTAGGAGCTTGAGAAATATGTAATACTTGTAAGTCTGTGTTCGCAGCAATTAAATCAACTTTCTGAGAACCTTCTTTTATCATGTGGTTGATCATATTACAACCACCTCCACCAATTCCAATTACTGAAATCTTCGCTACATTATCAGATAGCACCATATTTGGCATTTGTTCTTTGATATCATCCACCTTAAATAAATTATCCATTAAAACCACTCCGAAATTTTACTCCAGAACTTTGAAACACCTTTCTTACTCTCTTTTTGTAAAGGTGTTAACACAGTAGGATTATCTTTTAATTCTTCTTGATGTTGAGTTAACCTATCTTGTTGTTGAGCAGGAGCTTCTTGTTGATGCTCTGGCATACTCATAGTAGGATTTTGAACTGACTTGTTCTCAATTCTTACTTCTTTTTTAATAGGTTTAATTAACTGCTTAGAAGAGTTTAACTCATAGTTTCTATTTGTACTTAAAGCATACTGTAGAAGACCAACTATAGTAGACATACTTGGATCATCAAAGTTTAAATATCCATTTTTGATATTTTTTGGATTTGATAAAGAAATAGGAATACCATCATAGATTTTTTCTGATAGAATTTTAATTCCTTCAAGGTTTGCCATACCACCAGTGATTACAATACCTGAACCAATAGAGTCTAAAATACCACTTTTTTTAAGCTGATTTCTAACTAATACTAAAACTTCTTCAACTCTTGCATGAATAATAGTTTGAATATAATCTAAAGCCACTTCAGATGTAGTATCCTCATCACCAATTCTAGGAATTTTAACTTTTGTTACACCTAAGTCATTATTAGGAGTGTAATCTTTAGTTAATGACCCATATTCAGTTTTTATTCTCTCAGCTGCAGCTGGAGGAGTATGAAGCATTACAGATAAGTCATTTGTAATGTGATTTGATCCAACAGGGATGAACCCATTAAATACTAATGAATTACCTTTATAACATACAAATTCAGTTGTAGTTGAACCAAGGTTAATTACTGTTGTTCCAAATTTTCTTTGTTGTTCATCAAGTACTGAAATAGCAGATGCATATCCATCAAGAACAAAAGTAAACTCATCTATTCCTGATACTTTAAGTGCTGATTTTATGTTTGTTAATGCAGTTCTTTTTGCAGTTACTATATATACAGAAACTTCCAGTCTTGAACCATTCATATTAAGAGGATTATCAACATCAACAGAATCATCAACTTTAAAGAAAATAGGTACTACATGAACAACTTCATATTCAGGTACAATTGTTGCATTATATAATGCCATTTGCATAACTTGATTTATTTCAGTCTCTGTAATTAATCCATTTGGAACATTTACAGAGCCAGAACTTCTAATACTTTTCGTATAATTACCAGATATTGAAACTACAGACTCATCAATTGTTTCAGTTGTACTTCTTTTAGCTAATGTAACAGCGTTCTTAATAGCTTTTGAAGCCTCTTCAATATTGATAATTAACCCTTTATTGATTCCTTCACTATTTTGGATGCCAGTACCTAGAATATTTATATTATATTCTAGGTCATGTTTAGCGATTACTGCAGTAATATTAGAAGAACCAATGTCAATTGCTAATAGAGTATTATTCAATTATTATTCCTTTATTACATCTATTGAAGATTGGATTTCGTAAGTATTTTCTAAATCTTTCACTAAATTTTGCATTAACTCTTGATCTTGTAATTGAGTTAATGTAGCTTTTACAGCTTCATCTTTTGTTTTATCGTATGTTCCTAATTTTGAGTTATCAACTCTATATAATACAACTTTATCATTTAATTTAACCATTCCTTCTTTCGCAGTAGAAGAGAATAAGTCATTTAAGAATTTAGCTGCATCTTGTGCTTCTAAAGAAGAGATTTTATCAATTGATTCTCTAGTTACACCTTTGATTTTTGTACCTTTAAATGTTTTTAATTGCTCATTTGCCATGTCATTTAATTTTTTATCTTTTGCAACTGCTGTATATGCAACTGTAGCAGCAGCTTTTGCTTTTTCAAATGATAATGGTTTTGAATCAATTTTCTTAACTAATTGAATAATAATATATTCATTGTTTTCAAAGAAAGGTTTAATTAAATCACCAACTTTAGAAGTAATGATTTTTGTTGTATTTTCCTGATTAAATGGTAATGTAGCTTCAGTATAAGTCGCAGTTTTATCTAAAGTAACTTCACCTTTTTTAACTTTTAAATACTTCTTTAAAGACTCTTTTTTAGAGAATTTTTTATCTAAATCTTTAATAACATCAGCTTTTGCTTCTTCTAAAGATTTGATTTTTCCATCTTCTTTTTTATAGTCAATTCTAAACTTGTCATAGTGTTTTTTAATATCTTCATCACTAGCATTTGATGACATTAAAGGAACTTTTGTTAACTTAACCTCATACTCAACTTCTGACATATAAGCATTTTTGTTTTGTTCCCAGTACTTTTTAACATCTTCTTCTTTTACATCAACAGTAATATTAGAAGCATCTAATACTTTCATAGAGATATCATCTTCTAAGAATAAAAGTTTATTTAAGTTTGCAACTTCTACACTATTTGGAGAAACAACAAATAAATCTTGAACTTTAGTTAATAAAATTCCTCTTTTTAATGATTCTTCAAACACAGCAGGTGTTGTTCTATTTTGAGCTAATACTTTTAAGTAAGTTGGTTTATCAAACTTTCCATCTTTTAAAAATGCTTGATATTTAACTAACTCTTTTGCAATATCCTCATTTGTTACATCTAAACCTAATGAATCAGCATAAGATAAAATTAAATTCTTTTGTAATACTTGCTTATATGCAGCATCTTTTAAATTTAACTTTTCAGCCATTTCGTTGTTAAATGAACTACCAAAAATTCTAGCGTATTGGTCATATAAAGATGAGTACTCTTGTTGAAACTCTTCAACTGATACTTCTCTTTCACCTACTACTGCTACTACACCACCTTGTTTGCTATAGTCGTAAGACCCCCATCCAACAAAGCCAGCACCTACGAAAGCTATTGTACTTATCCAAATAGTAATTACAAGCCATTTCTTGTGTCTTTGCATCCATGTAATCATTAAACATAATCCTCTTAAAATTTTTAGATATATTACTAAAAAGATTCTTTTAAATTAGTTAAATATTATTTTTCTTAGAAGGAAATTATAGATCGGGTAAAAGTTCCCTTATTTCGACATTTGGTTTAGATAGTAAATCATTGATTACTGATTCTCTGATAGTTATTTCTAGTTTCTTACATGCACTTTTGAAAGCTTCATCTTCGCCTACAATAAAACACATTTTTTTAGCCCTTGTAATTGCAGTATATAAAAGCTTAGTATTATGCATAATATAGTGAGAAAAACTCATAGGAATTAAAGCATTTTCATACTCCATACCTTGTGTTTTATGGATAGTTAAACAGTAAGCTAAAGATAATAATGATGAGATATTTTCAAAGTCATAAAAGACCACCATATCATCATTTGGGTATAAAACAATACATTTTTCTTGTTCAAAATCTAGCTTGATTATAAGACCTAATTGTCCATTGAATACTCTTCTTTCCAAAAAGTCTGTAGAGCTATTTTTATACATACTCATTGTTTGAGCTCTCATATTTTCATTTTTTACATGAATTACTTTATCAGTGATTTTATACTCATAAAGTTTTGTTTGATAAGCTTGACCTTTTGTATGGTTAAAAAGCTTTTGAAGTTGCATATTTAGGTTCTCAACCCCTAAAATACCATTCTTCATAGGTGTGATTACTTGAAACAAAGTAAGTGCTTTATTAATATCTTTTGCTTTAATATGGTCGTAATACTGCTGTATATATGAAGATGAAATATTTAAAATATTATTTAGAATTAATGCTGAGTTTTCACCTCTCATATCTGCAAATTCATTAGAACTTGCAGAATTCTTAAGAGCATAATAGTTTGAGATAGAGACATTTACAAACTTAAAATCTTCATAGTTCTCATTATATTTTGGAACTTCACCTTTTCTAATCTCATTTGCAATAACTGCTATTGCTTGGTTTTCATTTTGTCTATAAATTTTTGTTAATTTACAAATTGGTGCAAGTTCATATTTAATAGAGTCTGCAAGTATATTTCCAGCTCCAATCGCAGGTAACTGTCCATCATCACCAACAATTATAAATACCGTATCATCAGAAATTTTTGAAATAATTTGATAGAAAGTTACAGAGTTTACCATAGAAGCTTCATCAAGTAAGATTACTTTATAAGGGAAAAAGTCTTTCTCTTTATGTTTTACTAACATTGATTGAATTGTAGATGAGTTATAACCTGTTGTATCAGAGATTCTTTGAGATGCAATACCACTTAGTGCAATAGTCATAACATCATCATAAGAAACAACCTCTTCTAAAAGCTGAAGAATTGCCCTACTTGATGTAGATTTACCAGTTCCTGCATAACCTATTAGAAATAGTGTTTTATGGCCTTCATTTATTAATTCAACTGCTTTTTTCTGTTCATCACTTAATTTAAAACCTAAAGTAGTCTCTTTTTTCTCAATATAGTCATCAAATGTAGCAATTATTTTTTTATTTAAATCATTTTCTCTTCTTTGAAAAAACTCTAATATTCTTTTTTCTGCATTAAAAAGCATTGATAGTGCATATCTATTCTCTTTAGTTACAAAAATATCCTCTTCTACTAACATTTTAGATAAAGATTTTTCATATAATTCATCTTCATTATTAAATCTTAGTGATTCATCTAATAGTTTATATAGATGGAATTTATCGATTGACGAATTTCCATTGTTATCACAATACTCTTTTAAAGTATAGTTTAAACATGCCATTATTCTAAATTCACTTCTAGGATCAATTCCCAAGGCTTTAGCTATTTCATCAGCTCTTTTGAAACCTATTCCTTTAATATTAATTAGCATATATGGATTATTTTTTATTTTTTCAATTAGATTATCAATCTCTCCAAAAACAGAGTATATTTTTGTAATTAAATTAGAGGTAACTCCAAACTTAGCAAGGAAAGAACCAAGCTCTCTTAAGTGTTTGAACTTTTGCCATGAAGCAACAATAGTATTTAGTTTTTTCTCTTTTATACCTTTGAATTTTAGTAATTCATTTGGTCTTTCATTAAGAATTTCAACAAGCTCTTCTTCGTCATACTTTTCTAATAATTCATGGGCGAACTTTTTACCAATTCCTTTTACAATTTTTGTAAGGAAAAAGAATATTTCAGCCTCTTTAATCTCTAAGGTATCAAACTCAAATTGAACACCATACTTTTTATGAGTAGTCCAATTACCAGTTAATATAATCTCTTCACCAACAATTTTATCAATATCAGTGTCAAAATAGGCTCCACAAATTTTTTGATTATTTTCAAGTACAGCAATGATGTATTTTGTTTCTTCATTTTTGTATAAAACCTTTTTTAAAACTCCAGAAAGTTTAAAAGTTTTATGTTCTTGTTCACTTTGAGCCATTAATATCCATCATCAAATTTTTTGTTTTTATGCTTATCTTTTTTGTAAGTATTTTGTTTTTTCTCTTTTTGAATTAAATTTGCATCTTTTAATAAAGTTGATCTTTCATCTTCAAAGTCATCAGTATGATTTTCAATATAATTCAAAGTTCTATTTAAAAAATTTGTTAAAGAAGAAAGATATGGTGAGTGTAAAGGTACTTCTTTTACTCTTCTTAAGTCTTTGTAGTTTTTTCGTGTTCTCTCTTTGAAAAGTTCTATATCGAAATTTTCAAGCTTTAGTAAAGAGACAGTTCTAGTAAAGAACTTCTCTAATACTCGAATATATCTTATTCTCTCTTGCTTTTCGTGCATTATTTTAATAACTCTTCTAAGTTTTCAATTGGTCTTGCAATAACAGCTTTCTGTCCTCTTACAATAATTGGTCTTTCAATTAATTTTGGATTCTCTTCCATAGCTGTAATTAAAGCCTCTTCATCTTCTACGTCTTTTAAATTTAGCTCTTTATA
>Ga0070724_10001175_pt1 | contig 16016 bp, 16 predicted proteins | sample tdDd001_FD_67278 | JGI IMG/M metagenome (GOLD analysis project Ga0070724, IMG submission 67278) | Marine sediment microbial communities from the Atlantic coast under amendment with organic carbon and nitrate - tdDd00.1 | ecosystem: Environmental > Aquatic > Marine > Coastal > Sediment | place... | reverse complement strand
GTTATTGAACCTAGATTTCAATATGCAGAAGCATTTAATGAAGGGGTTGCAGTAGTAGCTGAATCAAATTCAAAAGGCACATTTTATGGTTACATTGACCGTAAAGGAGATGTACTTTTGCCCTTTAAATACGACTATGCCCGTGCATTTCATGAAGGACTCGCGATTGTGAGTCAAGATGGTGATATGTTAGTGGTTAACAAGGCTGGTGACGCATCATTTAAGGTGCCGAGTGGATATGTAGCTGGAGATTACTCTAATGGACTTGCGCCGGTTTATCCATTAAAAGAATCAGAGGTTAAAGAGAACCTAAGTGGTTATATGGACCGAAATGGTCAGATTAGCATTGAAATGAAAATCATTAAAGGCATGCCATTTCAAGATGGACTTGCACAAGTTTTTCTTTCAAAAGATGGAAAACGTGGCTGGGGTTTTATTAATGTAAAAGGGGATATTGTCATTGAACCTAGGTACATTAGTTCCGAACCCTTTTCGCAAGGCGTTGCAGCAGTAGCAATTCGCGACGACGATGGAAATAAGAAATGGGGGTATATTAATACCTCAGGTGAGTATGTTATAGATCCTATTTTTGACAGTGCATTTGCCTTTAGTGAAAACCTTGCAGTTGTTTATTTAGATGACCAAGGATATGGTTACATTGATCGAAATGGAACTTTAGTGATTGGTCCTGATTTTAAAATGGCTACGCCTTTTTCTAATGGATATGCAAGTGTTCGCAAAAATTCAACAGACTTTCACTGTATTGATAAAACAGGGGAAATGTTGTTTGAAGTTGAAAACATGTTAATATTTGAGTTTAAGTAATATTGATAATATTAGGTGATAATGTAGTGTCACATACTTGTTTTATGTTGTGCTTTATAGGTAAAACTAAGATATACGTGAGTAATAATATTAAGACTGGGTTTATACCTAGTCTTTTTGTGTCTTTTCCAGTAAGTTTTCAGTATTAGCTAATACTATAGCTTTAGTGTTAACTTAAATGTTAGTATCGATGTTATTTTAATGTTAGTTACCAATCTTAAGTTCTAAGTAGATACAGGAAAGTCTAAAAACATTTCTATAAAACTGGTATACGAATGAGAAAAATGACAAAATATGCTCAACAAGTCTCCAATTTTGAATGTTAAACTGTGCTATAATATTTTTATGAAAAAGGAGTGTGGGCATGGATTTTCAAAAATTAGGTCTAACAATTGTAAACATTGCGATGGTTATGGCAATGGTTTTATTATTAAGAGAACGTGTAGCGAGAAAAAGACGACAAGATGCTAAAGACCAAGAAAGACTTCTGGACTTATCAGACTGGGATAAAAGTAAAATACCATTTTGGAACCGTGAATCCCATAAACAAACCATGGTCGTTTTAGGACTGCTTGGTATCTTCATCGTTTGGTTAGGAACTAGAAATATTCAGTCAATGGTAGAGTCGGTGATTATGGGTTTAATAGCTGGTGGTATGGTGCTTTATATGGGTCGGCTCGACGAACGTAAGGAAATCGGTGCATATAAAAAAGGGATTCTTCATAAAACAGGTTTTTTATACTATTCCAACATTAGTGGATATAAAAAAACAGATTCAGATGAGTATGTTCATGCTGACGAGTTTTGGCTAAACATTGGGAATACACCAAAAGTGCAAGTGCATGTTCCTAAAGATAAGTCTAAGGCATTTGAAAAGCTTATTAGAAAGTATGCGAATATCTCTAAAGAAAATGTGAAATAGCTGTTATAATATAGGATGTCTTGCGTTTTATGCGTATAGACATCCTTTTATATTTTGATATAATATAAATACGAATATATGTTCGCTTGCGTATCAAAGGAGTAATCTTATGGATCTATTCGGAATGATCAAAGAAGAAAGTTTAAAACAAGATGCACCCCTAGCGGAAAGAATGAAACCTCAAACATTAGATGAGTTTGTAGGTCAAAGTCATATCCTTGCAGATGGGAAACTATTAAATAGATTAATCAAAGCTGACAAAATCAGTTCAATTATTTTTTATGGACCTCCTGGGACTGGGAAAACCAGTATTGCGAGAGTTATTGCAAATACAACAAAGTCTGCATTTGAATCCCTAAATGCTGTTACATCAGGGGTTAAAGACCTTAGACGTGTTGTTGAGCTTGCTGAAAGCAATTTAGGCATGTATCAGCAAAGAACGATTCTTTTCTTAGATGAAATACACCGTTTTAATAAAGCACAACAAGATGCTTTACTTCCTCATGTGGAAAAAGGAACGCTCATTTTAATTGGTGCTACGACTGAAAATCCATATTATGAAGTGAACAATGCCCTTATCTCTAGATCCATGATATTCAGACTTGAAAGACTTACTACTTCAGAGGTTAAACTTATAACCAAACGTGCCGTTGAACATCCTGAACGCGGCTTGGGTATGTTAGGTGTTACGATTGATGAAGAGGCACTTGATTTTATTGCCCAGACATCAGCAGGGGATGCCCGAAAGGCTTTAAATGCAGTTGAATTAGCTGTTTTATCTACGGAAAAAATAAATGACGAAATTCCCATTACAACTGCAGTACTTAAGGAGTGCGTTCAGAGAAAAGGCTACTTATATGACAAAGCTGGTGACAGTCACTATGATGTTATTTCGGCTTTCATCAAGTCTATGCGTGGTTCTGACCCTGATGCAGCATTACATTATTTAGCCCGAATGATCCACGGTGGAGAAGATCCCAAGTTTATAGCTCGTCGTATAGTTATTGCAGCCTCTGAAGATGTGGGGAATGCTGATCCCAATGCCCTTGTGGTTGCAACAGCTGCAGCACAAGCAGTTAACATGATTGGACTGCCTGAAGGCAGAATTATTCTAGCTCAAGCTGCGACATATGTAGCCAGTGCGCCAAAGTCTAACGCTGCTTATAAAGGCATTAACAAGGCACTCATAGACGTTGAAGGCACAGATATTGGTTCAGTTCCATATTACTTAAAAGATAGTACAAGTTTAAGTATGAGTAAAAAACGTGAAGATTGGGGAGATTATTCGTACAAGTATCCACATGACTATGAAATGAATTACATCCCTCAGCAGTATTTACCGGACGAACTTAAAAATAAGAATTACTACCGTCCTACACCAAATGGTTATGAAGCTACAATTAATGCTTATTTTGAAAAAATCAAAGACGTACACGATAAACCTGAGGAGTAGATGACCTGAAACTGATACTGCTCATAAGAAACCTCCTATTCATATTTTGAATAGGAGGTTTTTGTGTACAAGTACAACTTAGCAAATAAATGTTATGCAATTTAGTATTTAACAATTAATTACTTAATAAACTAATACTTAACCCAATCAAATATCATAGCCTTGCGAAGGGCGTCTGACTCTAAGTTGCCCTTTAAAATATCAACAAGAGCATAAGCAAAGACCATGGCAGTACCAGGACCTTTTGAAGTTATTATTTTGCCATCTCTGACCACTAAGTCATCATGGATAACTGCACCTTCCAACTCGGCTTCAAAACCTGGATAACATATAGCTTTTTTTCCCTTTAAAACACCCGCTTTTGATAAAACGGTTGGTGCTGCGCAAATGGCTGCTATATATAAGTCTTGTTCTTGTGCCTGAACGAGGAGTTCAATTAATTTGTCTGACTTTCCTAAGTTTCTCGTACCAGGCATACCACCAGGTAAAATCAACATATCAGCTATTTTTAGATCAACATCCTCTAATAAAATGTCCGCAACAACTGTAACCCCATGAGCCGCAGTCACATTCTTAGAAGGGTGAACGGAAACCGTTTTAAGGCTTATATTAGCACGTCTTAAAATATCAATGACTGCTATTGCCTCAATTTCTTCAAATCCTTCAGCTAGAAATAAATATACCAAACAAATCACGCCTTTCGATAAAATTGTTAGATTAATTTCATATGTATCTTAATATATTATATCGCAATAATCATGCCTTAAATCACATTGCAATGTATTCTGTCTCAAAAACTACTTTAGTAAAGCATCCTAAAAGTTTAGCAAGTGTTGTATTCCAAAACTTTGCTTAGATCTTAACAGACTTATTTTATTGAATAAATTAAGTTTGGGGAAGTGACGCTGAAGTTAAAGTATGTTTAAACGTTCTGATTTTGTCATACAATAATTTGAAAGTTAGGTGACGTACACTTACCAATGCGTTAAAATAATGGAAAAGGGTAGAAAGGAAACATAATATATGAAACCAGTAAAAATTTACTTAACACGTCATGGACAGACTTTATTTAACCTCGAAGAACGTATGCAAGGCCATATTGATGCAGAACTAAACGCAGAAGGTATAAAACAAGCTCAGGCTCTTGCACAGCGGATCAAAAATGATGAAATTGATCATATATATTCCAGCCCGCTTAAAAGAGCATTCAAAACAGCGCAAGTAATTAACCTTGAACACGAAATTCCTTTAAATGCTGACGATAGACTAAAAGAAATGGGTTTTGGCTCATGGGAAGGTCAGTTTATACAAAGCATTAAAGATGAGTTTAAGCCACAGGCCCATGCATTTTGGAAAGCCCCTGAAACTTATATACCTATTGACGGTGAAACCTTTGAAGAAGTTCAAACTAGAATAAAGTCATTTCTGAAGGATTTAGTTAAAAATCATTGTGGAGAAACCGTTCTTATAGTTTGTCATGGCATGCTCATTCGGAACATGTTATCTATTTTAAAAGGTGAAGATACCTCAACGGTATGGGAACATCCTAGAATATATCAAACCTGTTTAACTATTTTGGACTATGATGGTCAAACATCCGAATTTTCCATGCTTGCAGACGCATCTCACTATAAGTTCTAGTCCCTTCATTGACAGCTTAGAGAAAGTGGTGACTTATGGGACCAATTGCTATTCTATATGCTTTAACAACCATTGTGTTTGGTGTACTCATAATCACAGATTTTATTAAATCAAAACATTTAAGGTGGCGGTTTTCAGGAATCGCTTTTAAGTATGCCCTGACGTTAACCCTCATGAACGTACTGGGGTCAACATGGACATTATGGATTACAGAACAAGGCCCTGATTTTTTAAGGGCGCTTTTAAGTGCACTGCTTCAGTTCCCGCTTCTGTATATGTATATTAGCGTGGGAGTACGTTATGCGAGAAAGTTAGAGCTTCCAGGTGCATTGTTCTGGAAAAGATTATCCTTTGTTCCTTTTTCAATTGATGATAAAGACGATCGGGTTAACAAAGTTCACGGGATCAACACCGAAATTGGTCAGATGTTATATACCTCAGCAATCCATCCAGAATATATACAAGTTCAGTCCATGCATTCAGAAATGACTGACCATCTTAATCGAAAGTGGTGGATTAAGTTTGATGCCATAGTTGTGATAAGCGTGATTATTGCTTCTATCTACACAATAGTGCTCTTTAGCCTCACGCAACCTCAGGCATCAGAAATGATAAGGCTCATTCAAGAGTCCTCTCAAACGCAAGGTACTGAGACCATGAACGTTATACTTCTTGCCATTGTGTTTGCAAGACTTGCTGCTGCTGAAGAAATATTCTTCAGATTGGTTGTACAGACAGTTGTAGAATGGAAGTTCAGGGCGAGTAGATATGCCTCTGCCATTGCTATTTTGTTTTCCAGTTTGTTCTGGAGCATTGGCCATGTAGGTGTACTTGTACCTGAATGGGTTAAACTTGCACAGATCTTTCCTTTTGGCATAGCCCTGGGACTGATATATAGACGATACGGCATAGAAGCGGCCATACTTATTCATGTAGTATTTAACATTGCCATGATATTTTTATCTCCAGGATTTGTTTCAATATAGGTTTTAAATCTTGAAAAAATGGTATAAATTGAGAGTGTTGATGTGAAGTTGTATAAAATAGGTTGGAGGGATTCATATGCACGTCAAGTGGGATGATAGATTAACTTTAGGTGTTGATTTTATGGATCAAGAACACAAAGATATAATTGAGAAACTTGAAGACGTTTTGCAAACATTAGATTTTAACGCCCCGAGTGAAAGTGATATTAAGAAATTTATGGCTTTTGAAGAGGCTGTGACCAATCATTTTGCCCATGAAGAGCTAATGATGCACCAGTACGGGTATCCAAAACTTGAAGTTCATGCAAAGGCGCATGAAAAAATTGTTAGAAAGATTGTAAAATATAAAGAAATGTTTTTAACGACTTCAATAGATCAAACAATGTTAGAACGTATTGAGTCAGATGTAGCTTATATTTTTAAACTACATTTGTTAGAAGAAGATCGAGAACTTGAAGTCTTTGTACATAAACTAAGTCAAAAAGACTAGGTGTTTGATTAGATAGTTAGATTACTCATAAATCTGCTCAGAAATACCAAATAAATTCAACAAAAGGAGCCATGGAATAAATTATTCTATGGCTCCTGTTTAAATTGTTATTAGCAAGTTGTAACTCAAATTACACGTGTAACAGGTTTATCGAGTCAGTTTAATAAAATGTCTCCATCGATAATCTGTCAATCAGGTCTTTATGCATAGGGAATAGACCAGTTAACTCGTCTTTGTCATAAAGTTTAATATCATCAAAGTCAAATCCAGGAGAGACCATAATACCAAACATGGAGAACTCTTCGTCCATACGTTCAGCAGCCATAACATAGTTTCTTGGTATACGTACTTGAAGTTTTTCTCCTTCAGCAATGTCCATACCAAGGACTTCGGTATATAAATCACCTTCAGGGGAAATCATATGAATCTTAACTGATGACCCATAATGATAGTACCAGACTTCCTCTGAACGTACACGGTGGAAGGCTAGGTAATCATCTTCTGTCAGTAATAAATAAATGCTTGACCATAGTTTTCTTTCTGAAGAAGAAACACCAGCTATATCATGACGGAACATGGTTTGTTCCGATTTAAACGAACTAAAATAGTATCCACCTTCAGGGTGAGGGATCATACCTAATTTTTCAATCCAATAATTAGCGTCTTTCACTTGTAATAGCTCCTTTCAAGCGATACTCTAGACCAGATTATTTAAACAATCATTCATTTGTATTACAAATAAATATATTGTGTAAATAATCAGGGCTTAACTTAATTATAATATGAAAATTTTGTGATAAAGTCAAATCAAATGGGCATTTGTAGTGATTAATACAGTAATGGAAAGGATATAAATGGAATGTTGGAAAGAAAGGGGAACGCTATGAAAAATAAAACAGTAATGTCAGGTAATCAAGCAGTCAGTAGAGGATTTTATGAAGCAGGCGGTCAAGTGGCATCCAGTTATCCAGGATCCCCAACAGTTGGCGTTTTGCAAAATATTAAAGATTCCTACCCAGATGTGTACTCTGAGTTTTCGATAAACGAAAAAGTGGCTCTTGAAGTTGGTGTAGGGGCATCCTTTGCAGGAGCACGTACACTTGTTAGTATGAAACATGTTGGAGTAAACGTTGCTGCAGATCCATTAATGACTTTCACTCAAACCAAAATTAATGGTGGATTTGTTCTATTAACAGGTGACGATCCAGGAATGGCGTCCTCCCAAAACGAGCAGGACAATAGAATCTTAGGTAAGTTTGCACATATGGCTGTACTTGATCCAGGTAATAGCCAAGAAGCTCTAGAGTATACCAAACATGCCTTTGAACTAAGTGAAGAATACATAATGCCTACTATGGTGAGAATAACAAGTCGGGTGTGTCACAGTCGTTCCATTGTAGAAACAGGTGAACGTGTAGAAAAAGAGTTAACAGGTTTTCCAGATGTGCCAGAAGATTATGCAATGATCCCGCCTAACACGTTTATGAAACAGTTTGCTATGGCGGATCGAATAGACAAACTGACTGTAGATGCAAACGAAATGGCCATTAATCGTTATGAGCCATCACCTTCAGGACGTAAAGACGCATTGATTATCACTTCAGGATTAATGTACTACAATTATAAAGAACTTGGCTTAGACTACTCAGTTTATAAACTGGGTATGGTTTATCCTTTACCAATAAAAACCTTCCATGCACTGGAAAAAGAATATAAACGCATAATTGTCATTGAAGAAATGATGCCGTTTATAGAAGACGAACTTAAACTTCATGGCATAAAGTGTGAAGGGAAGAAGTTTTTCTCCTTTACAGGTGAACTGAATACTGAAGATATTGAAGATGGTCTTGTAACATCAAAACTCCTCGGGGAACATACTTACCCAGTGGAAGAAGAGGACCAGACTGTTCCTAGACTGCCTATGTTCTGCGCGGGCTGTCCTCATAGACCTGTGTTTGATATCTTGAAAAAAGCTAAAACAAAAGTTATTGGTGATATAGGTTGTTACTCACTTGCATACTTGGAACCTCTAAACTCTGTAAATTCAATCATTAGTATGGGTGCAAGTTTAGGTATTATGAAAGGTATGAGTAAAGCCCTAAAACAAGCGGGACAAGACCAGCCTCTGGCATGTGTTATTGGGGACGGTACATTTTTCCATTCCGGTATGACAGGTATGCTGAATATGTTACATCAAATGGACCCTGATGCTAATATGACTGTACTCATCTTAAACAACGGTACAACAGCTATGACAGGTGGACAAGCGACTGCTGTTACCAAGTCTTATTCTGCTGCTGGGGATATGGACGTGGATATTCCTAACTTACTGAATTCTATGGGCTTTGACCGTGTTAAAATTGTAGACCAGTTTAAATACAAAGAAGCAAAAAAGGTTATTGATGAAGAGTTAAAACATCCTGGATTCTCGATTGTTATGACAACTAGACCGTGTGCCCTTAACTTTAAAATCAAGGAAACACCATTCTATGTTGATCCAAGTGTTTGTATTGGGTGTCGCTCATGTGTAAAAACAAACTGCCCGCCAATTATCATGAAAGAATATGAAGGGTATGACAAGTTAAAGTCATCTATAAACAAAGATATGTGTGTAGGCTGTTCAGTGTGCGCTCAGGTTTGCCCTGTGGGTGCGATTAAACGGTATGAAGAGGAGGCCTAAAATGACTCAAAACATTGTAATTGCCGGTGTAGGTGGTCAAGGGCTTGTCCTTACGACTAAACTTATATGTGACGCAGCTCTAAAAGCTGGTTTAGACGTTAAAAGTAATGACGTTATTGGTTTATCTCAACGTGGTGGTAAAGTATGGGGAAGTATTCGAATTGGACCTGAGGTGTACTCACCTAATGTACCACCAAGAGGCGCTGATTTTCTACTGGCACTAGAACCCCTTGAAGGGCTTAGATATAAAAGGTCCTTAAAAGAGACGGGCAAGATATTTATGAATACGGCTGTTGTTCCACCTGTTCCGGTGATAGCAGAAAAAATGCCATATCCTGAGAATATAGAAGAAATACTGGCCTTAGATTTTGAGGTTTTTGCCATGGACGCCAATGCTAAAGCTGTTGAACTTGGATCTGTTAAAATTGCCAATACATTTCTAGTTGGCATGTTGGCAAAATATCTGCCAATTGACAAAAAAGTTTGGCATGATGCAATTTCTGACAATGTTCCGAAAAAATTTATAGATTTGAATATAGATGCATTTGACATTGGATATGATATGGCACAAAACTAGTAATACCAAGACTTACAGTCGTGTTAATTCAAGGGTGATTAAATGTGAATAAAAAGTAAACTGATCCCTTGACAAAGGTTTTCCTGCGTGCTAACATGCAAATAAGAAAAGCATACGGATCACTTTTGGTGTGTTACTGTTAAATCAGGCATGAACCTAACTGAAGAAGCGCAAGCTCTCTAGTTGTTCGTGCCTTTTTCTATTTGTAAGTAAGTCCTATGAGGTGAAACAGATGACAAATAACACATACAAAATAATACGCGTTTTGAATAACAACGTTATTCTTGCCAAGAGTCTTTCTAATAACACAGAAGCTGTCCTCGTAGGTAAAGGTATCGGGTTTGGTGTGAAAAACGGACAAGAAAAAAGCTTTTCACCTGAATCGATCGAGAAATCATTTATGACGTATGACGAGAAGCTAAAACGAGACTATATGGAACTGGTTGAACAAATGGATGAGCAAATCTTGTCTATGTGTACTGAAATCATCCTGATGGCTGAAAGACGATTAGGAGAGTTAAATTCACGCCTACACATTGTATTAACTGACCATATTGGTTTTGCCCTTGAACGAATAAAAGCCGGGATGGAAATACACAATCCATTTCTACATGAAATTAAAAGCCTTTATGAAGAAGAGTATCAGGTTGGACTCAGTGCTCAAGAAGTGATTGAGAAAACTACTGGAATTCATATTGTTGAAGATGAAGTAGGATTTATAGCTTTACACTTTAATGCAGCTAGACAACACAAAGACGTTAAAGACACCTTAAGGAGTACACGTCTGATAAAAGAACTTGTAACCATTATTGAAGATAACCTGAATTACAAGATTGAAAGTGACCTCACTTACAGTAGACTGATTCATCACTTACGTGGGAGTATTGAACGGATAGAAAAAGACCAAACGGTTCTAAATCCGTTATTAGATACTTTACGAAAAGAGTTTAAAGATTCCTTTAAGATTGCTGGAAAAGTTAAGGTTCGAATAGAAGAACAGTTAGATGCCATTGTACCAGATGACGAACTGGGGTATATGGCTATCCACATTGACCGGATTAGGCGAATGTCAAAGTCCAGTCTAAACAATTAACACTGATTCATTTTTAGAGAAAACACTTAATAAGTAAATATCGATAAAATCATCGGCGTGTTACTGATTAAATTGGAATTTCCACTTATGTGGATTTAACCAAACTTAGATTGGGCATGAGCTGACAACGGTTACTTAAACCGTTTGTTGCTCATGCCTTTTTTGTATAAATTTTAATAATCAAACACTCTTAAGAACACTAATTTACCAGTCAACGGTCTTGGTAAAACCGTTAAATTCAAATGTGAAGTATTATGGCCACGCGCGCAGCCATACTATATATGGAGTCGGATAGTCATTCATCTAGTCTCCAGCTATTATAAAAGTTTAATTCAAGTTATTACCTATTTTATAGGAGGGGAAATCATGCAAAACGTATTTGGGAAACTGCAAAAAGTTGGGAAAGCCCTTATGCTACCAATCGCAGTCATGCCTGCAGCAGCAATTTTACTTCGTCTAGGAGCTGGAGTTCCTGGTATTGAAGGCCTACTTGCTGACATTATGTTAAAAGCGGGTGCAGGTATTTTTGACAACTTATACTTACTATTTGGTATTGGTGTTGCACTGGGGCTAGCAAAAGGAAATCATGGTGCTGCGGCGCTTGCTGGTGCAATTGGTGTTTTAGTTTGTAAAAATGTATACGAAGTCATAAATCCTGATATCAACACAGGTGTTATGGTTGGTATGATCATGGGTGTTATAGCAGGTAGTTTATATAACAAGTACCACGACATTAAATTACCAGAGTTTCTAGGATTCTTTGGGGGTAAACGATTTGTTCCTATAATTACATCCTTTGTTGCGGTTGCAGTGGGTATTGTTTTTGGTTATGTATGGCCTGTAATCCAGTCAGGAATCGATTCAATTGGTAATGCTGCAATTCAAGCAGGTCCAGTCGGTACATTCTTCTTTGGTTTTGGTAACAGACTTCTAATTCCAGTGGGTCTACACCACGTACTTAACTCAATTTTCTGGTTCACATTCGGTTCATTTACAAATGCGGCTGGTGAAATCGTAAATGGTGACCTTTGGAGATACTTCGCTGGTGATCCAACTGCTGGTATTTACATGGCGGGTTGGTACCCAGTTATGATGTTTGGTCTTCCAGCAGCTTGTTTTGCAATGTACAGAGCAGCTAAACCAGAAAACAGAAAAGCAGTTGGCGGTATGTTATTCTCAATTGCTTTCACATCGTTCTTAACAGGTATTACAGAACCAATTGAATTCCTATTTGTTTATATTGCTCCAGGTTTATATCTGGTTCATGCAATCATGGCTGGTTTAGGTTTAGCAATTACACAGTTACTTGGAATTTTACACGGATTCGGCTTCTCGGCTGGTCTTATAGATTATGTACTAAACATGCACCTTGCAACCAATGGACTGATGTTAATTCCACTTGGTTTAGCTTTCTCAGCTTTATACTACTTCGTATTTAAGTTTATGATTGAGAAGTTTAACATTGAAACGCCAGGACGTATGGAAGAACTGTCAGAAGATGTTGACAATGCGATTGCCGACAAAGGTGTTTCTACGGTGGCAATGGAGTACTTCAAACTGCTTGGTGGTAATGATAATATTGTTGAAATTGATTCATGCATCACACGACTACGTTTAACACTTAAAGACAACACGCAAATTCAAGATGCTCCGCTTAAACGTTTAGGGGCAGCTGGTGTTATTAAGCCAAACAAAAAGAACATGCAAGTTGTTGTAGGTACACATGCCGAGCTGATTGCAGAAGAAATGAAGAAAATGCTTGGTTAAAGAAATAATCAAGTGTGAATGGAATATGAGGAATTTGGTTGGGGGAAAACCCTCACCAGATTCTTCTATCCAGAGACGAAACCGTTGCATTGTAATAAACTAGGGTAAGAAGTAGAATAACTCGTCTTTGGATAGAACAATTTGGAGGCAAATATGAGTCAATCATTAAAACATGCTATTGTTGGTGGAAAAATTATACTTGAAAATGAAATACTTCATGATCATGTCCTCGTGTTCACAGAAACAATAAATGAACTTGTATCAAAAGAAGAATTTGTTAATCGTCTTGAAACCAGCTCAGTGGATCTTTATGACATAACAGAGTTTAATGGTTATATTAGTCCTGGATTTATTGATATTCATATTCATGGTGCTGGAGGGTCTGACACCATGGATGCATCAATAGAATCCTTAAAAACCATATCAAACAGGTTAATTGAATCGGGCACAACTGCTTATTTAGCAACAACAATGACGATGGAGCAAGAAAAAATAGAAGAAGCTTTAAAAACAGTTCGAAACTATATGACCCGTCAAATGACCGACGATTTTGCAGGGAGTCACATTGTAGGCGTACATCTTGAAGGCCCTTTCATCAGTCCAGCATTTAAAGGGGCACAAGATTCTAAGAACATTCAAATCCCAACAAGTAAATGGATTAAACCCTACTTTGACATAATCAAAATTATTACCCTTGCACCGGAAATGGATAAAGACTTTAAATTCATCAAGGAAATGAAGGGGGCTGGTCTTGTCCTAAGTATGGGGCATACAGGCTGTGATTTTGAAACTGCCTGTTCAGCTTATGACGCTGGCGTAGAACATGTAACCCACTGTTTTAACGCCATGACTGGTTTACATCATAGGAATCCGGGTGCGGTGGGTGCAACTTTTGCTAAACCATTTACAGCTGAAATAATTACAGATGGTGTACATGTACATCCAGGTTTTTTCGAGACATTTATAAAAATCAAAAGTACTGAAAAGGTTATATTGGTTACAGATGCCATGCGTGCAAGCTTTTTAGGAGATGGCAAGTATGATCTGGGTGGTCAAGAAGTGAATGTACTTAATGGAGCACCAAGACTATCTGACGGAACCATCGCAGGCAGTGTACACCGGATGGATACAGCCCTTAAAAACGTCAAAGAACATACACAATATGAAGTGTATGAAATTATTAAAATGCTTAGTCTAAATCCTGCAAAACGAATAGGACTAGACCATGAAATGGGCAGCATAGAAAAAGGAAAACTGTCGAATCTTGTGCTCTTAACAGATGAGTTTAATGTACAGTCTGTGTTTATTAAAGGGCGTAAGAAATATGATGTAAACAATGAGCCATCAGGAGGAAAACAGTGAATATTATAGTGGTGAAAAACTACAATGAAATGAGTCGAAAAGCGGCCCATTTATTTGTAGGACAAATACTTCAAAAACCTGACAGTGTACTAGGTTTAGCTACAGGATCAACACCTGTCGGGCTTTATAAAGAACTCATTAAGTTTTATAATGAAGGTATGATTGATTTTAGAAATGTGATTGCCTTTAACTTAGATGAATACTTGGGTCTGCAACCTGACCATACACAGAGTTATGCTAAATTTATGAAAGATAATCTTTTCGAACACATAAATTTAGATAGTGGCAATTATCATATTCCATCTGGTACGGCAACCGATTTTGAAGCCGAATGTGATCGGTATGAATCATTAATTGCACAAGCTGGAGGTATTGACCTTCAAATACTAGGTATTGGTAGAAATGGGCATATAGGATTTAATGAACCGGATATCAAGTTTGAAGCAATCACCCATGTGGTGGAGTTAGATGATCAAACAATTAGTGACAACGCTCGATTCTTTGACAATATTGAGGCTGTTCCTAAAAAAGCAATAAGTATGGGTATTAAAACAATTATGCAGTCAAGGGGCATCATTTTACTAGCTTCTGGGCATGAGAAAGCGGAGGCTGTGGCAGGTATGGTTAGTGGAAAAATAACACCAGAACTGCCTGCATCAGTTCTTCAGCTCCACCCTAATGTGACTATAATCGTTGATGAAGCCGCGGCTTCAAAAATCAAAATATAAATAGAATCAGTATATAAAGAATTCAGTTGATATGAAACAGATGAAAGGAAAGAAAAATGTTTGGACTATTTAAGAAAAAGACCCTCTCTCTTATGGCACCTATGTCAGGAGAAATTATTGATATTTCGAAAGTGCCTGACGCAGTTTTTTCACAAAAAATGGTAGGGGATGGTTTTGCGATTAATCCTTCAAACGGTTTAGTTATGGCCCCTTGCAGTGGTACAATCGCTCAGGTTTTTCCTACTAATCATGCCTTTGGAATTGTTACGGATGATGGCTTTGAAGTTTTAGTGCATATTGGAATTGACACTGTGGAGCTAAGTGGAGAAGGATTTACTCGAGTTCTTGAACCGGGGACAAAAGTTCAAGCTGGAGATACAATTATTCAAGTGGATCTTGATGTTTTAAGAAACCATGATAAGTCCACTATTACACCCGTTGTAATTACAACACCTGACAAGGTGAAGTCTATGGATGTGAATTTAGGTTTAGGAAATAAAGAAGCGGCAATTATTACCCTGAACTAATGAAAAGGAGAAATTACTATGACAAGTGTAACTATAAAAAGTAAAAATGGCTTACATGCAAGACCCGCAAGTTTAATTGTAAATGCAGCTACTAAGTACCCTGGTGAAGTGTTCATCATTAAAGATACCAGTAAAATAAATGCTAAATCTATTATGAATATTATGGGGATGGGTCTTATGCAAGGGGATACCATTAGCATTGAAGCTACAGGAGACAATCCTGCATCTATTGAAGGTGAACTTAAAGAGATTATTGAAGGAGTCGAAGCTTAGTGAATACAGTGATAAAAGGTCTTGGGGTATCGGATGGTTTAGGAATTGGGAACTTGCTTGTAGTAAAAGCTCAAAAGGTTCCAGAAAAAGCGATAACATCTAACCCAGAGCAAGACAAGGAAAAACTGACAAAAGCACTTGCACAAGCTTTAACAGAGCTTGAAGACATATATAAGGAAAAGCTTGAATCCCTTGGGGAAGACAAGGCGCAAATTTTCCAAGCCCACATGATGATACTACAAGATCCTGAGTGGATAAAAGATATAGAGTCAAAAATTATGGATGAAACTTTTGTTGCTGAGTATGCAGTTCAAGTATCTTCAGAAGCAATGGCTGGTATGTTTGAAGCTATGGATAATGAGTATTTTAAAGAGCGCGCACATGACATAAGAGATGTCGCTAGACGTATTATTAGAATTATACGAGGACACGCACCAGTGGACCTTGCTGGCGCTAAACCGGGAACTATCATAGCAGCAGAAGACCTAACCCCTTCTGATACAGCCCAGCTTAATCCAGATAACATTGTTGGTATTACCACGGCAATTGGCGGAAAAACATCACACAGTGCAATTATTGCAAGAACACTGGGAATTCCTGCGGTAATGGGAATTGGTCTAGAGGCGTTTGAGAAACTGCAAACGGAAACGCAGGTTGTACTTGATGGCTTTAAAGGGCTTATGACCCTAAAC
>Ga0070724_10001173_pt1 | contig 16019 bp, 20 predicted proteins | sample tdDd001_FD_67278 | JGI IMG/M metagenome (GOLD analysis project Ga0070724, IMG submission 67278) | Marine sediment microbial communities from the Atlantic coast under amendment with organic carbon and nitrate - tdDd00.1 | ecosystem: Environmental > Aquatic > Marine > Coastal > Sediment | place... | reverse complement strand
TATCATGCTTTGCATTTTAACCAAACTAATTAAACTTAGTCTACCTATACCTACATTAAACAAGATATCCATGCCTAGTGATATGAGAGCAATAAGAAATGATGTTAGGATATGTTTTTTTAATGTCCATGAAGTTTTATTTCTCATTCAACTACCCCATTTATATATTGATTATAAACTTTACATACATTAGATTTCCAGGTTTCACAATCCTTCGCCCAATTGCTTGCTAAGCTTATAAATCGCATTTCTCTTGCTTTTTATATGGATCAAAAATAGGTTGAGAGAAGATAGGATACCCTTGTATTAAATGAAGTTTAGACAGGTTTGTCTGATTCCATCACATATTCTTTAACTTCACTATTTAACAGAACAAACAGGCAAGCAATACAATACATAACTATCATAAGAATATCGAGTGACATTCCATCAAATACAGTCAACACCAAACACGATATTAAGCCTAATGTACTTATTCCACTAAAGAAAAGTCTTACAACATTAAGGCGTTTATACAGTCCATAGATAACTATAAGGAAAAATGATAGATTTCTGGAAAGTGGTATCACTAAGTTTCTAAGTTCAAACTGTGACATAGTTTCTATGTTTAATACTGCTCTCACAATCACGAAGACTGTTGTGATAACTGCTAACAATTTAATATATTTCTCACCTTTATTCATAACATAGTACCTTTATCCAATCATATGGTCTCGGCTATTTTTATACAACAATTCCATGGTTCTTTTCCATTTCTACTATTGAATTATTCAATAACATTGTGACAGTTCAACTCAACGACTCTTTCAATTTAATATGATATTCAGAGAATGGTCTGATATCACTGTATGATGATTAGTTGATTTTATTTAACGAGTCACCTCATATTATGAACAAAAATACTTGCTCATGTGACTCTCTTTGATATGAGCTATACAAATCATATACTTGTAACAACTCGGTACCCTTTCCCTTACGTCTCCACAGCTCACTATCGTTCGCCTTCTATTTCACAACCATTTACTTACAACTTCATATTTCTATTTATGTTTTGAACACTCGTTGACTTTTGTTATTTTTACTTTCTTAGAATTCCGCTTAATTGCTTCTATTAATGATGGAATCAATTCAAAAACCAAGATGATCTTATTAATATATTTGTGTATGTAGCTGTAAACCATTTATCTTTGAACTCCCTACACTTATAAAGTGCTTATTAGTTTGATAAGACATTTCAAATAATATATAAGTTCTATTTCTAATGACTAGACAACTCAAAAACTGTTTTTTGAAATTCTAGGATGTCAAATACTTCTTGATTTTCTTTAAAAAAATGTAAAAAGAAATGAAGTAGTATGGTGCTTTAGCATCATTAAAGTCTAACCTAAAGGTAGATTAATTAAGTATTGCTATTAATGATGGTATCAATCATAATTAAGAAAAATATGTCCTATAAAATTCCCATGGTTCAAGATCGTTCGTCCACTAATTCCAACGCTTTTAGTGTCGCTATAAGACTCTTTTTTTCTTACACGAAACTCCAGACAACTCCAGCGAATGTCAGGACACCCTCGTATTAGCTGTCGAATATGAGATTCTCTAATTACAATTCTTCATACTAAACGGGATACTTCTCTACATAGTTTCTTACAATATCAATTAGCTCTGATTCCACACCAAAACTTATACCAATAAAACCTTCACGACCTCCTGCAGATATCGCTGCAATGAATATCTGATTCGCCTCACTAACAATTGTGACAGACAAACTTGCTCTACCATTTGTCCGGAAGAAATACTTATCATAAACCTTCAATGTTATCTTTGAGTTTCCTATTTTATAATTGCTCTCTTCTACAAGTTCCATTGAAGTTCCACTACTCATAACATGTCTATGTAAATCATTTGAGAATAACTCAAACTCTCCGTTAATGACATTTTCATATTTAGCCATAGTTAACTCCTCCTTTTCTTTCAGCCGATGTTCCCGGGGTTCCCGACGTGCGCCCACTATTTCCAACACCTTCAGTCTCATATCAAATCTCAAATTAGCAACTTACACGCACCTTTTAAATGCCCCGGCGAATGTTGGGACACCCTCGTGTTAGGTGATGCAATTTCGATTTATCCAACAATATATACAGTCCCACAATTAACACAGACGACTATTAAGTAAGACAAAACTTCGCATAAACTATCATATTTTGATACATTTCTTCTCTTCGATGTTTTTTCAAATATGTCATTCATTTTCCTTAGTGCTTCATGGTGTTCTGGTCTTACGATGTTTAGTGGGTTTTCTTCTCCACCTAAATTCGTAATTTTCAATAATAATGCTCCTATACTAATTGCTGCACATAGGAAAACATACAGTTCAAACTTCACTCCTCCAGATATTAGTAGGTACACAATAACTTCAACTAACAACACTACGAAAGCGGGGAACAAAACTCTATTAATTTTACTCACTTTGTTACCTCCATGTTCTTAGAAATTGTTTTACCTAACCTCGTGTTTGGTGATGCTATTACGTTGCAAAACTAAATTCTTTGCGCTACTCAATAATAAGTTTACCAACGCCTTCAAAAAAATTGCTTAACTCTTCAGGCAATTCTCCGTTGGCAATCAGAGGATACTTGTCGTAATATTGAGGAACACAAATAACATGGTTCTTTCGGATTAACTCATTTAACTCTTCTAATGACTCTAGTCTCTGATCTTCTGTGTAATCTTTAAACACAACATAGTAGTACATTAAGTCGATCATCGGACTCGAGTCTTCTTTTGATATGAACTCAAACGTATCTAATATATTTGTTAGTTGTAGCATTCTAAAAGACGTTTCCTCAGCTTTGCTTAATAATGTTTCCAACTCAATCTCACCTTTTTGATACGACTTATACTCTTTATAAAACTCCTCATGAGTATCAAAAATTAAACCAAACAGACTTGATAAACCTAACTCAATGTTGCGAGGTTCTTGTTTATCAGAAATCGCACTTATCAGCATGAAATTTATCAGAACTGAAATAATTAAAAGTACTTTTATTCGTTTCATTTTAGTCTCCACTTTAACTATGTAATAGTATTACCTAACATTTCTACGATTCACGGTCGTTCGCCCATTATTTTCAACACATTCGTTTCGTAATAAGTCTCAATTTGGTTTCTTATACGAAATGCCAGTTTCAACTCACAGTAATCTTGCGATAGTAGTACTACTGTATACTGTGAGTAAAATGATAATGGTGATCGCATACCACTTCTTGAACCAAATCCAGACAATTTTCGGATGACTTTAGCTCGTATAACACCTTATGGTGAAACTAACCCTATAAGCTTATATATAATTAAGTATATGGCAAACACAAATACAAATATCCAAACTATGTAGCCTACTAAAAACATATTCATTTGCATTTCTGACATCAATAACTCCATTTCAACTTCTCAGTTCAAATAACTGAGTATCAGTTTTATATAACGTTCCCACGGTTCAAGGTCGTCCACCTAGTTATTTCAATACTTCTAGCTACTAGACGACATCTAGCTGCGTGAGTTAAATCAACTTAGCCTCAACATAGCAAATGGCGGGACACCACAGTGTTATATTATTTTTTATAGAGACTTATAATCGCTAACTATTTCAAATATGGAATGCTTTCATTAGACCAGTTAAAATTATAGTAGTTAGTAAACTAGCCCCAAATGCTTTCCGTTTATCGCTTAACTCTGTAATTCCTACAAATTGACCACCATAAGTTTGAATAGATGTAACTATGAATATACTCCAAACAATAGCAATCATAAAGTTAAATCTTAAATATGTTGATGCAATTTTTGCAAATAATACAGCAAAGAATATAATGATGTATTGCTTTCTGGATTTCAATGTCAGCCTTCTTTCATTAACTTAGCTATAAATTTCATATAACGTTCCTGCAGTTACTGATGTTCCCCACTTTTTCTTTCTCTTCTATATTTTAACATTATTAAGTTCGAAGTAATTCCCCAATTCGTCTTAAACTGGGGAATGTTCTGTAACTGACACGTTATATGTTGTACTTCCCGATTAAAAAAATTTAACCTAGAAGCCTTTTACGTCTCATCTATTAATGAAACAACAGCCTCTGTAAAACCTAATTTAAGAAATAGAATAAATATAATTACATTACCAAACAATATTATTAATTCAATGGGTACATATTCAGCTACAATCCCTCCAATAGCCATCGAAATAGGGATAAGAGATGAGGTTAGTGTTCTTCTAAATCCAAATATCTTCCCTAACATATTAGTTGGAACAGATGATTGTATACTTGATAGAAGAATTGAGTTTACAATCGCAACATTTAGTCCGTTGATAAAAAGTAAGACTAAAATCAATATAAGGTTTTGTGTAAATGGCAATAAACCAATACATAAAGATGTAATCATTCCTCCAAGTGAAAATAGTAATGATTTTTTAAACTGATTTATATCAACTATCGTTAATAGAAAAAATCCAACAAACATACCTAATGATGAAATTGCCATGGAAATCCCATACTTTTCAGGCCCTAGATACGATTTAGAGTTGTAAAATGGTAATAATAGTGTTAATGACATAACCGCAAAAAAATTGAGCACTGCAATAGTCATATACAGATACTTCAATCCTGCATTCTTTGTGACATACTGAAATCCATTCTTTAAATCATCTAGAAAATTAACTGTTCTAAATTCTCTAGTTTGGTTTGGTATTATAATAAACAACTCACTGATCGCTGATACAATAAAACTGATTCCATTAATTAAGAACAACACTGGTGCGCCCAATACTTGTAAAAGAAAGCCACCCATACTCTTACCAATGATATCAACACCTGTACTGGCTAGTGAAATTGCTGAATTTCCCTTGACCAGATGTTCTTTATGAATTATGCTCGGAATCGCTGCTTGAACAGCCGGATTAAATAGTGATCCGCAAATACCAAGTACTATTCCACCCATCATGACCATCCAAACTTCTATTTTGCCAAGTAGTGCTGCAATCCCAATTACTATAATTGTGATTCCTCTTATACCATCTGTAAAGACAATAATCCACTTTCTATCCAATCGATCTGCGAGAACCCCCGCAAATGGAGATATTACAACTCGTGGAAGGACACTCATAGCCATAAGAAGTCCCATAACTGCTGTAGAACCTGTTTTGGCTAAAACCCAAAAGCCTAATGCAATTTCATATACTGAGTCACCAAAACTTGAGATTAATTGACCTTGCCATAGTAAAATAAAATTTGTAGTCCATAGCTTACTTTTTGACTTTTTTTCTTCAAAAGTTGATTCATGGCTGACTTTTTCCATATTTGTTTCTTAGCACCTTTCCAGATTGTTATCGATTGTACTCTTTCTAAAATGTAACGAGGGACATATTACATACAGCTTTCCCACGGTTCACGCTCGTTCGCTTCTATTTCAATACATTCAGCTTAGTTACAAACATTCACTACATAAACTCCATAAGATTTGTCAAAACAAGGCGAATGACGGGACACCGTTGTGTTATGAGATGTAATTTGCGGTTGTCGATAATTAATCATTTCATTCTATTAAGCTACTTTGACTCAATCTTTTATCATCTATGGAATATTTATTTCAAATTGCTTACTTATTAAACAAATTCTATTTTTTCTATCAGCTGCTTGTATTCTCATCAAGTATTTGCTTAAAATAACCACATTGAAAGTTCAAATGTATTATTTAAAGGTCCAAAAACGCATAATGGTACATATATTGCACTACATATAACACAATCCATTTGATGGTAATTAAGTATATATATTGGAGGCTGAAATGAGAAAAATAATTAGTTTAATGATGGTTTTAACAGTACTAATCAGCAGTTCGGTTATTGTATCTTTTGCTGACTCTAGTGCTAATATGTCTGAGTAAAGTACGAAAGAATTACTGAAAAAGAGTTTGTTGAATCAATGGCTAAAAGTATGAACATTACTTATGAGGAAGCAAAGTCAATAAATGACAAAGAAACTGCTGAAGTGTTATCAAAAAACAAGTTTTCCTCATTCCTGTCTATCATAATGCCTCGATCAATCACAGATAGAGTCTATTATGCTCGTACTTCTGCTAAGTACAAGTTGAATAGCGATATTTCTGCTGAAATCGGAGCAAAGTTCAAAGTGCTTGATAGTGCTGGACATAAGGAAATTCTTAGAACAGACCTATCATTTACTAAAAAAGGTTCAGGGGCGAGTATTGTAAACTGGGAAGAACTAGATAAAGCAGTATATCCACGTGGCGGTAGCTATCCTACAAGCTTTGTTGAAGTAACTGCAGTAGGCCATTTCTACTTTGAAATCGACAACGGCGTTGACGTTGGTTTTGATTTAGGTGGATTTAGCATTGGTGGATCAACAAGTTCTACAACAACTTATACCTCTGATGCAATTGACTTAACATTGGACGTTAATGCTAGTAGTCTATAATATGAATATTTTTGAAACTAGTAATATAAGTGGTCTACTAAAAAGAATACTGTTATTAATTAGCATTCTTCTACTTAGTGATTATGTTCAATTGTTACTTTCAAATCCAGCACTAATTGAATTACGCGATTGGTATATACGTAACGGCAAGTATATTGGATATACAATTGAATTTATAAGACTTTTAATTATAACTCTATTTATAAGGTCGTGTTTACAAGTTGTTAATAAATTCTATATAAAACATTAATTGAATTACCATCATTAGAGCCTCATTCTCAGGGGCTCTATTTATTTTAGCAAATTATTTCTCATAACGTTTCCCGGATTAACGATCGTTCACCCGGTTATTTCAATGCTTATAGCTACTCAAGTTCATAAGTTGCGTGAGTTAAAACAACTCGGTCTCAGCATGGCGAATTGCGTGACACCGCTGTGTTATACGATTGAACTGCGATCAGAATCATTCATGTACCTTTCAGTATTCCTGATTACTTTCTTGTCTCCTATGTAGTTGTAGAACAAGGTGCCATATAATGCAAAAATACTAATTCCAGTAATATTAGAAATTATCATTTGCAACATAGTCATTGACTTTGCAATTGAACCTCTTGGTGTAATATCACCATATCCAATAGTAAAAAAAGTTGTTGTACTAAAATATGCATAGTCATTCTCAATTAGAAATTCTAAATTTGATAACCCTACAATGTCGCTTTCATCCGCTTTTGATTTGAGTCTCATGTCAGTAGCTGAATAATAAATCCCGTCCTCTTCACTTCTTAACTCATGATAATTATTTATCGAATTATATGAACCTGCGAAAATAGTAATTATCATCATCGAGACTATGATGGGATATACAACTGCAAGTATTATTGATGCAATATAATAAACTATATCGAAAAGAAAAATAAACCTTGATAGAAATCTTAGCTGCCATCTTTTAAAAATAGGTGGGACTTCTAACTTGTTGGAAAAAGCTTTTATTAGTATTGTAAAAGCCTGAGACAGAATAAGCACAATGAATAAAGATATAAAAGAAAATATAACCAAAGTATTCTTTACATTCCCATAGCTAAAACTCATACAATTACTCGCTATAGAAGTGAATGTTATATAATTCAAAAAAATCATTAAAACAAAATGATTGAGCGTATAGAATCTAATAAAACAATATACTATAGAAAACCACACAATCAATTTGCTATTTGTATATAGCATTATCAGTAACAAAGTGAATAAAACATCAATATCTTGCTTGAAAATGAATTTTGTAATTTTAGATTCCATAAATCTAACCATATAGTTATCTCCTCTAGAATTAGCTGAAGCTGTTCTTTCGTATAACGATTCCACGGTTCACGTTCGTTCCCCACTTACTACTTACTCTTCTATATTTTAACATCCTAAAGTCAAAAATAACTCCCCAAATCGTCCAATTCAGAGGGGAATGGCGGGACACCGCTGTGTTATATGTTTATTGCAACGGTGTAAAAGACACATACTTAGGCAATTTTCGAAAGATACGTCGCAAGACTGATTACTAAAGCTATATTTGCAACTCCAACTACTAAAAACACAATTTTCTTTGGTAAAACTTCAAATAGATTTACTCTGCCTTTGATGAGTGTATAGTTTACCAACACAAACATTGCCACGATAATTCCTATTGATACTGGTGTAAATCTCATTATGATTCCTCCTAGATGTCTTCTATATTCCAAACAACTCTCTTCTAATCTTAGTTGCTATTTTCATATAACGTTCCCACGGGTCCCGTTCGTTCCCCACTATTTAATCACTCTTCAATATTTTAACATATCAAGATCAACAAAAAATCCCTAATTCGTGTATAAACCGGGGAATGGCGGGACACCGCTGTGTTATATAAAGTTTGCAACCGGTATATATTTTTAAAAGTATATACCGACTTATAACTACGATTATAAAATACAATTTTGCTCTTATCAGTACTCATTTTCTAGTCGAATGTGTTATCAATGACACCTGGTAGCAACTCATATATTGAAAAGCCAAGCTTACATTCAAAATAATCTTTTATTCTAAATGTAGACTCCCATCTTGGTAGTGTCAGCTCGTTAATTCCACCACGTCTACTCATATCAACTAATCTCTTCTCCAATAAACAAAATCCACTTGGTAATGAGATATAATCACACAGTTTTATTAGCTTATCATAGTCATTCTCTTCATATGTAATTAACACGCTGATAGCTTCAACATACTCTTCTCTACTTCCATCCCATGTACCAACAATTACAGATTCATTGTCATGTAAAAATGAAGTATGTGTTAAGCAAACTCTTGCAACAGAAGTATAACCCAAACTCATTAAGTAATTATAACCATCTAAGCCATGCCGCATTTTGTGAATTCCATTTCGTCTTCCTATATCATGGAGTAGACCAAAAACATATGCCATATCTGGATCAAGTCCATCGATATGTCTGGCTAGCACTTCAGCCGCTTGACCAACTCTTCTTGAATGTTCTACCCATGGCCCAGGATTCAAGTTAGAAGCTTCTTCGAGTATTTTACTTGCTTCTTCTCTACTTGGTATCTTAACTACAGGTATCTTCATAATACACTCCTTTAAGTCTTAATACTCATGACAAGTTATCTTTGTACAACAACGAGAATATGAGCTATGAATTACTACCATCTGACCACGATATCTTTTGCTAATGCAAATACTTCTCTTACCATTCTCCATGAGAGCTCAGTTGCATTATTGATTCCTGACTTACCATGCACGTCCCAGCCAACTCGTTTACCCAACATTTTCGCTCGATACATATGGTAGTCTGATGTTACGATGACAACTGAACTATTTTCGTGGGACATAAGTTTATTTGATAATCTAATGTTCTCTTGAGTAGAAGTGGACTCTTCTTCCTTTATAATTTTAGACTCTGCGACCCCATTATCAACTAAGTAACGATACATAGCTTCAGCTTCTGAGATTAACTCATGCCGACCTTGACCACCAGAAACAATAATCGTAGCATCTAAGTCTTTAACGACTACTAAAGCTGTATCCAATCTTATTTTTAATCTATCTGAAACTTGGTCACCTTCTAAACCCGCACCAAGAACTACTACATAATCAAAACTTTGATTGGACTCTACATCGGACTTCAACTCTGAGATGATAAGTAGACTCAAAACTGAAATACTGATAAAACATCCAACCAATCCAACTGTTAGAACAGTGGCTGCTTTTTTTAGAAGCCAATTATTTCTTTTCGATGAGACCAACTTCATTACTATAGTGATGAGCACATATAATACACCCAATATTATTATTCTCGTCGTCAATACAAACTCCTTTTCAAGCTAACTAGGGCGCTAATTTTATATAACGTTCCCGGCGTTCCCGACGTGCCCCTCTAGGTATATTTCATATACTTCATTCTAACATTTTAAATGCGAATAAGCCCCTAATTATGTCAAATTAAGGGCATGTTGGGAACGCTCGTGTTATAGGATGAATTTGGGCTTCTTCAACGCCAAAATTCTGATAAATCGCTACTCACTATTAATAATTTCATATATAAATTCATTCATTATCCCAAACGTGTGCTCCCTTTGATCCGTCATTATTAATATAGTAACCGTCAATAATTTCATCTATTTCGCCTTCAAAAGACCAACTATTTGTTTTTAAAAAAACATCAAGTTTAACATTGAAAAATTCACGTGTTACTTCCTCTTTTACTGAGACACAACCTTGTATTCCAAATACTGCCCCAACTCTATTTTCATTTATTCCACCACCGAAAAACCAATTATTTGATTCAATGAAATCAATAAACACATCATGAAATCGATCAATTGACATTTTCTCTATAAGTACTATATTGCCTTGTATTTCAAATTCCTTCTCCATAAGGGAACCTCCAACTAAAGACTTTGATAACTAGGGCATTCTCGTCAAGTTAAGCAATATACTCTTCTCGATTATAAAGTCCATTCAAAATACGTTTTCTCTGTCTTCCAATTACTTAACACTTCAATTAACAACACTTGAAGTATGTATATACATAGTATATACTTTAGATAGAAGATAACGAAAGGAGGCTATCGTATGCTAGCTAAAATTCAAAAGTGGGGTAATAGCCAAGGAATTCGTATCCCTAAGTCAATTCTTACATCTGCTGAGTTTTCTGAAGATGAAGAAGTAGAAATTATTGCTATCAATGGCAAAATAGTAATTGAGCATACTAAACGTCACAGAAGTCTAAAAGAACGCTTTAAGGATTATGATGGTGACTATGAATGTTCTGAGTGGGATACTGGTGCTCCTGTTGGACAAGAGGTGCTATAATGTCATATATTCCTGAACAAGGTGATATCATCTATTTAGATTTTGACCCTCAAGCTGGTCATGAGCAAAAAGGCCGTAGACCTGCACTTGTAGTTAGTAATTTCACCTATAACAAAGTTACTAAAATGGCCCTTGTATGCCCAATAACAAATACTAATCGTAGATTTCCACTTCATGTTCCTCTAGACTTAAGAACAAACACAACTGGTTTTGTTATGTGCGAACAAGTAAAAGCTCTTGATATTGGAATTCGAAATGCCAGTCTGAAAGAAAAAGCCCCAGACAGTGTCATTCAAGAAGTTTTTGATATTCTGTATGGAATTATTGAGATCGAGTAAATTATGCTCGATCTTTTCTATGTCCAATTCCTATATGTTCATAGTTACATTGACGTTGATTGAAAAACTAACTTCCGTTTTTTTGAGAGCATTGAGATTGCTAGACTAAGTTTCGTTTTTCAATTAACTTTTTCTACACAATCCATGATTTTAACTGTATAATCTATATGAAATAGCACCACTTAAACTGATTTTTCACATGCAAAGTTGACCACCGGACTAGTTTTGCAGGACTAAGTTCCGCTGACCTCAAATTTGCAGGACTAAGTTCCGTGATATCTATCCGAGTTCTTGTGTTATTTTATGCTCTTAATAGAGCAGGTTTTAGATGAACTTCGTCTGCTGGGATCAATGCTTGTGAACACAGCTTTAAGACCGATTCATCTAATAGTAACTGGGCCAGTTTGAGTGGTGGATTGCCATTTAAACTGGCTCTTGCTGTACTATTTATGCGGCTCATCATCAAGTTCACTTTTTCTTGTGTTAAAGGTTCAAACGACCTACCTTTAGGCACAATATATCTGATGTACTCATGATTCTTTTCTATTCGTCCCTTTTGATGCGATGCCATCGGATCGCAATAAAATACTCTCGTTCTATTATTGCCTAACTTATCTTCTTCAAGCACCTCTGGTATCTTGAATTCTGATCCGTTATCAGTTAGTATAACTGGAAATGTCTTTCTAAATACCTCTTCACCTAATGTCTCATACATACCGTCAAATACCTTCTTAACGGCATCACTCGTACACCTTTCTAAAACAAAACTGAGCATCAAAGAACTACTTCTGAATAACAGAGTTAGTAACGTTTTATTCTCCTTTGTTCCATGAACGGTGTCCATTTCTACAACCTGATCTTCTGGGTGATTTGATATGTATTCTTTGAAGTCTTCATAAGTCCTGCCAAGCCTATGTCCGCTATTTCGGGCCACTGTTTCGACTCTCTTTTTTCGTGGCTTATACTTTACCTTCCTAGGTAGATCAATGTTCTTGGCAGTGAATAGATTTTGCTCAAAATAGCTGTATAACGTCCGCTCACTGCATTTTATTTCTTCTTTATGATGAACATATATGTGGGCTATAGACTGTCCTCTAAGAGCCAGAGGTGAGATTAGTTTTTCGAGTTTCTTCATTTCTTTTTCAGTCTTCGATATACCTTCTCTTGACTCACTAAGTACATCCTGATAGTTCATGTATGCTGTCTTTGCGCGGTATCCATACTTCTCATGGCTACACCGAGCTCTCTTTGCACAGCTGTTGCAAACATGCGGAAAGCCTTTAATCGTTTTACATTCTTCTGGTTTGTAAACTGAACATATCTTATAGCAATTTTTCGTCTTACAACGACTACATACTCGACCACATTTTTCTGAACATAACTCTGTTATCTGGCAGTTTTTTCGATCAAGACATCGTTCATGTTGTATTTTCCTTGCTTTACCTATTACTACTCTATTTCGCTTGATTTCCTTCGAAATAGTAGTTGGATCTTTTCTTAAACGTCTCGCAATCTTAAAGAGAGGTGTTTTTTCTGTTAAAGCTTCTTCTATATAATTGCGGTCTTGTAGTGTTAAGTGCTTATATTTCTTTGTCATTTTCATCATCTCCTAGATTAATAGGATAGATATCTTTGACAGTATAACTTACTTGTGCAAGACTAACTTCTGAATTTCATCTTTTCTAACTATCTCTGCAAGACTAACTTCCGTTTTTTTTGTGAAATCGGAAGTTACTTTTTCATTTAAGCAGATTTCTCCTATATAAGTCAATACTGTCCGCTAACGTTCCCGGCGTTCCCGACGTGCCCCTCTAAGTCTATTTCATATACTCTATTGTAACATTTAAAGCGCGAAAAAGCCCCTAATTATGTTAAACCAGGGGCATGTTGGGAACGCTCGTGTTATGCGTTGTTATTAATTTTTGTTTCGCCAATCTTTTGTAAACAATAGTTTTGAGTTTGAAAGCTCTTGTATACAACTTTTCTTCAAAATTTCCTGAGTATTATCTGAATACTTACTAGTTTCATCGATTGAGATAAACACTTGTTTGCTAAACTCTGAATACAGATTAACAATATTGTCGACAGTGCTTACTTCGATCTGCTTAAACAATAGTGAATCATGTATAACTACTGGTAAGGGTGTTAATTTAAATATTGCTAAATCAAATAAAATAAGATTAGTATATGCTTTTCCAGTTCCAGTGTTTTCATCAATGTTATATGTGTAGTTTGAAGGTGTTAGCTTTATACTTGGAGCACGCCTATTCTCAATATGAATTGAGTTATTTAGATCATTAATTTTTTTATTTAACTTAAACTCAATTTCCTCTAACACCTTTATTTTTTCTTCAGAAATTTGTGATGCAACATTCTTGGTATCATCTGCTAATCTTTCTTTTTCATTGAAAAACTTATTTTCCGTAACTAGCTGTTTTTCCATTGTGTCTAATCGAATTAGCTTCTCTATTAAGTAATTAGGTTGATTCTCTACGTTCAGTAAACTGCCAAGTTGGTTATTAATTTGCGTAATTTGCCTTTGCAATTGCTCAATATTTATCGTAATATTACTTTTAGCTACTTTAATTTCGTTACTTAGTATTCGTGTTAAACCACCATGGAATGACTCAATGTTATTTAATTTTTCAGTGTTTACATTAGGAAAGAACTCTTCAAGTTTTTCAAACTTCTTTTTACTTATCCTTGTTTTTGATTCTGAATTAAACTCAATTCTTTTCAACTTTGATTCATATTTTCCTTTTTCATTAACTAGTCTGTCTTTTTCAGCATTTAATGCTACGATTTCTTCAGTAACTAACTCAGATAAACTAATTGTCATTTGCTCTAATTCTTGTTTATACTGTTCAATTTCATTTCTAACTTCAGCCAGTTTATTCTCATTTGAGTTAAACTGTCTCTTACCAATTAGCGTAATATATTCTAGTTTCCCAGCATGTTTTAGAGTTTCTCGAGATTTTTTAAGAGCTGCATGTTTCTTTTCAAGTTCAGTTAATTCGTCATATTTGTTGAAGAGCTTAATTAAGTTTAGAATTGTCTTGTAATTTTTTTCACTTGAATAACTATGTAATGGTCGATCTACAATTAGGTTCTCTTTCCCCCAAACCCTACTATAAAGACTAACAATTGATCTAAAACTTGCATCCTGACATGGAAGTTCATAAAAAGACTTAAGTTCTGAAGTGTATGAGTCCAGACTTAGAATATCAATTTGCTGGAAATCCTTATTACATTTTGATACATGATTCTTGTCATTGGTATCACGCATATAGTAAAAATAGTTTTTACCAAATTTAAATGTTATTTCATAAGTATGATGTTCAAGCTCTTTTATTGTATCAGCATTATGCTCAAGGTATGTTTTTCCACCAAAAACGAAGTCTAAAATCATTAGTAACGTTGACTTTCCAATTGAGTTAGAACCTACATCATCACCAAGTACTACATTTAGACCTTCATGAAATTTAATAACACCTTCATTAAAAATATTACTTCTAATTTCCACTAACATAGCGAACTTCTCCCCCCTCTAGAACTTCAATTGAGTCCAATATATATAACGAATCAATTGCGAGCAGAAATTCTGAAATGTCATCGAATTTTTTGCCTACTTCAAGATATAATTCATTTAACGAGATACTTTTAGTTGAAATTTTTTCTAATATTATTGGTAACTTACTCAACGTACTGTTTTTGAAATTGCAGACTTTACTTGGTACTAGCATTAAACACCTCACAATTCTGTACAAAAAAAGACACAATTATTGCACAAGCCTCACTGTGATAATTTCCACTTCGTTTTACAATCCAATCAACAAGACTATTATAATTTTGCTCCTGATTCAATCCATCCTTAGAAAGCTTCAAGCTATGAGATTTAATCTGCATCGCTATTAGTTCAAATGTTCCATCTGATTCTGAATCTAACTCGTTGAGTATTGATTGCACAAAATTAAAATACTCTACAACATGTAATTTGATTCTACGTTTGGTTAATTTTTCGAGAGTACCATTATCTTTTTTATCAATTCTTAGTGCTGACATTTCAAGTGGCACAATATCTGAATCTTCGGCATTAGCAAGTTTTTTTAATACACTCCGAATTTCTGATTCAATATCGTATTTTGAATATGTATTACGAGTGACTCTGCGCTGTATTAATTTCTTTTTTAACTCTAATAATGTTCTATATTCTTCTACGGTTCTTGGATGATCAAACCTCGTATGACAAGTTCCACACAAAGCTATATAATTATCTAAGTCATTAACATCTTCTGTTAATCTTTCTTCACCTTCAAGTAATTGAATTTCCTCTATACTTGGATTTAAAGGATAAATATGTGCACCTTCGAAATTTTGGTAACGCTTATTACCTTTCATGTAAATAAATGATTGCGAGCAAATTGGACACAACCCGTCTACTTCAGTGAATAAGATTATTCTCTGATTCTCTGTTAACTGTTTCCTGTTTTCCTGCATCAAATCACCTTTTCAAATACAAATTATGTATCTTTTTATACTTTACTGCACCCATGTTTTAATCTATATAGTATATTTTAACATTTAAAACGAGTAATGTATTAACCAATTCGTCTAATCAGTATACAAATTGATGATTGCGAGCGAAAATTCAGTGTGTATAAAGAAGAAAATTAATAATGATGCATAACGTTCCCGGGGTTCACGATCGTTCGCACCCGGTTCAAACCATTGATTTCGCCACATTGCTAACTGTGACACTCACATAACTTAGACATACACAGCGAATGTCGGGACACCCTCGTGTTATGTGGCGCGGTATATTTAATGCGTTGAAGTCAGCGG
>Ga0070724_10001170_pt1 | contig 16061 bp, 18 predicted proteins | sample tdDd001_FD_67278 | JGI IMG/M metagenome (GOLD analysis project Ga0070724, IMG submission 67278) | Marine sediment microbial communities from the Atlantic coast under amendment with organic carbon and nitrate - tdDd00.1 | ecosystem: Environmental > Aquatic > Marine > Coastal > Sediment | place... | reverse complement strand
GAATTTAAAATTAAAGAGGCTGATCTAAAAAAACACCTTGAAGGTGAACTAGAAAAAGTTGATGATAAAAAAGAGACTAAAAAAGAAGTAAAAAAAGATGAATCAAAAATCATTACAAAAGATGAAATAAATGACGATAATCAGCTAAATACTGCTATTGGTATCTTAAAATCATTAGTAATATTAAATAAATAAAATTTAAACTGTAAATCAATTGGAGGGGAATTAATGAAAATTAGTGATATTGTATCACTTGGTCTTTGGCCAGAATCAAAAAAAACTACATCTCAAAAAGGTATTAGTGAATTAGAAGAGTTAGGATATAACTTATTCTATATTGGTAAAAATGCAGATCTTTATACTTGTCCAGGTGATGAACCTAAAGTTTTATTAGTTAGAAGTGATAGATGTTCTGTATTTGATATTCCATTAAATTTAGAAATTGAAGGAAAAGGAATTTCTCAAACTGCTATTTCTGATAGTGGAGCTAGGTTTGCTAATAATGCAGGAATTAGAACAGCAATTTTAGATGAGAAAGTTGATCAATCTTTAGAAATTGCACCAAGATGTCAAATGATGGAATTATGTAAACCATTAGAAGCAGAAGTTGATGGTGATGTTGTTCAATTTGAATTCATTTTCAGAAACTACTTAACAGGTTCACTATTTGAAGCATGTCAAAATGGAAATGATCCTTATGGGTTAGATTTATCTTCTGATTTAGCACAATGGAGTAAATTTGAAACTCCAATTTTTACTCCAACTACAAAAGGTGTAAAAGATGTACCTCTTAACTCAAAAAGAGTTAGAGATCAGTTCCCTGAAATTATCTCTAGTTTAGAAAACCTATTTAAAGAGTTTACAAAGTTTGCTATTGATAATGGTATTGTAGTAGTAGATACTAAGTTTGAGGTATTTGTTAACTCAAAAGGTGAATGGATTTTAGGTGATGAAGTATTAACTCCTGAAAGCTCTAGATTTATAGCTAAGTCTGATTTTGATGCTGGAAAGTATATCTCTATGGATAAACAAATCCTAAGAGATTTTGGTAAGTCAGAAGATTGGAAAGGTCAAGCTAAAGATTTAGAATCTGGTAAGAAGTTAGATGTTGTTGTTCCTCAAGAGATTAAAGATACAATCTTAAATGGATATACAACTATTCAAAATAGTTTAAGTAAATAGTTAAAAATTTCTCTCTTCTAAACTGCTTAAGAGAGAAATTTAGATATAATCGCAAAAATATTAATGAGAAGGTAATAAATGAAAGCAATTGTAAATGTAGCATTAAAACAAGGTGTATTAGACGATCAAGGTAAAGCAACTCACCACGCTTTAGATACTTTAGGATTTAAAGAAGTTGTTAAAGATGTTAGAATTGGTAAACAAATTATCATGGAATTAAACTCTACTGATGAAGCTTCTGCAAAAGAAGAAGTTGTAAAAATGTGTGAAAAGCTTTTAGCAAACACAGTTATTGAAGATTACCAAATCGAAATAGTAGGTTAATATGAAAATTTCAGTATTACAATTTCCAGGTACAAACTGTGAATATGATACGCAATATGCTTTTGAAAAGTTAGGTGCTTCTGTTGAAATTGTTTGGCACAAAGATTCAAAAATCCCAGAAGATACTGACCTTTTAGTTATTCCTGGTGGTTTTTCATATGGGGATTACTTAAGATCTGGTGCAATTGCTAGATTTGCAAATATTATGAATTCTGTTCAAGAGTATGCTGCAAATGGTGGTAAAGTATTAGGAATTTGTAATGGATTTCAAATTTTATTAGAAGCTGGTTTATTGCCAGGTGCAATGAAAAGAAATGATTCATTACACTTTATCTCTAAATACCATAACTTAAAAGTAATTAACAACGACAATACTTTCTTATCTTTATTAAAACAAGACGAAGTTGTTAATATTCCTGTAGCTCACCATGATGGTAACTACTTTATTGATGAAAGTGGATTAAAAGAGTTAGAAGAGAATGGACAAATTTTATTAAAATATTGTGATGATAATGGTGACACTACAAACTTAAATGGTTCTGTTGCTAACATTGCAGGTATTTGTAATAAAAGTAAGAATGTATTTGGTTTAATGCCTCACCCAGAAAGAGCTATGGAAGAGCTTCTTGGTTGTGATGATGGTGTTAGAATGTTAAAAGGTTTCTTACAATAAAGAGATAGCTTAGCTATCTCTTTTTTTTAATCAATACTATGAAAAAACTACTATTAATAATTTTAATTAACACTTTTTTATGCCTTAATTTATATGCTGCAAAAAACCTATATATTTCTTATAAAAATACTCCAAAACAAGTATATAAAAATCAAAAATTTGAAGTTGTACTTAAAGCTTTAGTTACAACAAATAATTTTGATAATATTAGTACATCTTTTAGCAATGGAAAAAATATTAATGTATTAAATCCAAATAGTTCATGGAATAAAGTATCTAACAATGTATATGAAAACTCTTTTGTTTTTAAAGCAAAAAATGGAGCTTTTACACTACCTACATTTATAGTTAGTTTGGAACAAAATGGATCTATAATTGAAAATAGTGATTTAGCTGGAAAAGTTATACCTTATTCAAATATCGCAACAAAAGATAAAAGATTTTCTAATATTATCGCAAAAGATCTAATTTTAAAAGCATATAAAACAAAACAGTATAATAATAAAGAGTCATTAACTATTATTGATATTGAAGCTGTTGGATCTAACCTTGAAGATTTTAAATTAAAAGGTATAGAAGAGCAAGGAATATCAAAAATAAAAGATGAGAATTCTAATCAGAATCTTATTTACTATTTTGTAATGCCTGTACATAAAAAGAAAGTAATTTTTAATTATTATAATACAACAACTAAAAGTTTTGTAGAGGTTACTATTCCACTGATTTTACAAAATGAATTAGTAAGTACACAAACAGATTTAAATCCTAATGATTCAAATTTTGAGAAATACAAAAAAATGGCTGTAGTTACAGTATTTGTAGTTTTCTTAATTTTGTTTATATGGAAAAGAAATAAAATATATGCATTTTTTGCCCTAGTATTTTTTATAATAAGTGCAGTATATTTAATGCCAAATCAAAAAGGTGTTGTAAAAGAAGGTTCATTTGTTTATATCTTACCAACTAAGAATTCAACAATATTCTTTAAACTTGAACAAAATCAAAAAGTTGAAGTATTAAATAAAAAGAGTGAGTTTATTAAAGTAATGGGTATTGATAATAAGTTTATTGGATGGATAAAGGAAGAGAATTTTGGGAAGAATTAGAGGAATTATAATATTAATCCAGTTTTCTATTACAGTTGCAATAACAATATGTTTAATGTATCTTTTTAGAAACCATACACATAAAATTATTAAAGTATGGATGAAGCTTCAAATGAAATTCTTAGGAATTACATTAGAAGAACATGGAAAAATTGATGAATCCTGTGATATGGTTGTATTAAATCACCAGTCATTACTTGACATTATAGTAATGGAACACATTCACTCTAGAGATTTAGCTTGGGTTGCAAAAAGAGAGATTACTGACCTTTTCTTTTTTGGACATATTATTAAAGCACCAAGAATGATCTCAATTGATAGAGAAAATAAAGCTGGGATTGTAACTTTATTAAAAGAGACAAAAGATAGAATATCTAAAGGTAGACCAATAGCAATGTTCCCAGAAGGAACTAGATCAAATGGTAAAAAAATGATTGATTTTAAACCTGGTGCAAAAATGGTTGCCAATAAACATGGTTTAAAAGTTCAACCTGTACTTTTATTTAATACAAGAAGTATTTTGGATTCACAAAAACTTATTGCAAAACCAGGAACTGTAAAAGTAGTTTATTTAGATCCTGTACAAGCAGATAGAAAAACTGACTGGTTTGAGCAGATGGAAAAAACTATGAATGAAAGATTTCAAGAAGAGATAAATAAGTAATGTCTCTTTCTTGGCAAACAATATTAGCAATTGGTATGGGAGGATTCCTAGGTGCTGTTGCTAGAGCCTATAGTGTACATATAAGTAATAAGTATATTCCTTTGGAGTTTCCTGTAGGAGTATTACTTGTAAATATTATAGGTTCATTTGTTATTGGAATATTGTTTGCTTACTTTGCTCATGTTACAGTTTCAGATACAACAAAAGCATTTTTAACTACAGGCTTTTTAGGAGCCTTAACTACATACTCTACTTTTGCTATAGAGTCTTATTTACTATTAGGCACATCTTTTTACTTGGCTGTTACAAACATGGCATTAAATTTATTTGGTACTATTTTAGCTGCTGGTAGTGGCTATAAACTTTTACAATTTTTTATTAAGTAAACAATATTTAATCTTGACCTAAATCATTTATTTAAGTTTCAAAAAGCTATAATATATCCTAAAATCAATAAATTAAAATATGAAGGATATATCATGGGTATGCCAGGTGGTATGGAATGGATATTAATAGCTTTAGTAGTATTACTATTATTTGGTGGTAAGAAAATACCAGAGCTTGCTAAGGGATTAGGTTCAGGAATTAAGAACTTTAAAAAAGCAGTTAAAGATGATGAAGAAACAGAAGTAGCGGATACTAAAAAAGCTGAAGAGCTTGAAAAAAAAGCTGAAGCAAAAACTGAAGATAAAAACGAAACTAAATCAGTATAATAAGAGATTAATTTGCAGAGTTTAGTTAAAGATTATATTGAAAAAGTTCTAGAAACAAGTGTAGTTCTAGAAAAGCCAAAAGATATCACTCTTGGTCACTATGCAACACCTGTTGCATTCTCTTTAGCAAAAGAGTTTAGAAAATCACCAATGATTATAGCAGATGAGTTAGCTTCTAAATTTGAAGACTCATCTATGTTTGAAAAAGTTGAAGCAGTAAAAGGTTTTATCAATTTTAAATTATCTAATAAATTTTTAGAAGATTTAGTTGATAATGCAATGGCTGATGAGGCTTCATTTGCAAAAGAAGAGTCTAAAAATGAAAAAATTCTATTAGAGTATGTTTCTGCTAACCCAACAGGTCCATTACATATTGGACATGCTAGAGGTGCAATTGCTGGAGATACTATTGCTAGAGTTGGTAAACATTTAGGTTTTGATATTGTAACTGAATACTACATCAACGATGCTGGTGCACAAATGGATTTACTTGGTCTTTCTGTTTGTTTAGCTGCAAGAGATATTGTATTAGGTGAAGATGTTGAATATCCAGAAACTTACTATAGAGGTGATTATCTTGTAGATATTGCTAAAGTAGTAATTGAGAAGTTTGGTAAAGATGCAATTTATGATGAGAATAATTATAAAGATATTGCATTTTTTGCTAAAGATATAGTAATGGATATTATTGTTAAAGATTTAAAAGACTTAGGAATTGAATTTGATAACTTTGTTTCTGAAAAATCTTTATATCCATCTTGGGATAAAACTAAAACTGTATTAGAAGGTAATGGTTCACTATATACAAAAGATGATAAAGTATATTTAAAATCTACTGAGTATGGTGATGATAGTGATAGAGTTGTTGTAAGAGACAATGGTATTCCTACATATTTAGCTGGTGATATTATTTATCACAAAGATAAATACGATAGACCTTTTGACAAGTATATTAATATTTGGGGTGCAGATCACCACGGTTATATCAAAAGAGTTAATGCTGCTATTGAGTTTTTAGGATTTGAATCTTCTAAACTTGAAGTATTATTATCTCAAATGGTTCAGTTATTAAAAGGTGGAGAGCCTTATAAGATGTCAAAAAGAGCAGGTAATGTTATTTTAATGTCTGATATAACTGAAGAGATTGGTCCAGATGCATTAAGATTTGTTTTCTTAACTAAAAAATCTGATACACACTTAGATTTTGATATTGATAAGTTAAAAAATCAAGACTCATCTAACCCAATTTTTTATATTAATTATGCACATGCTAGAATTAATCAAGTATTTAAAAAAGCAGAACTTTCAGTTGATGATGTAAAAAATGAAAGTTTTGACAATTTAAATCAAGATGCGTTAGACTTAGTATATGAATCTTTATTATTAGGTTCTGTATTAAATGAAGCATTTGCAAAAAGAGATATGCAAAAGATTACTGATTATTTATATAATCTTGCATCATCTATTCACAGGTTCTACAATGATAACAAAGTAGTAGGAAGTGATGAACAAAATGTTTACTTAAAAGTATTATCGATGGCTGCTCTAAGCCTGAGAGTTGGATTATCATTATTAGGAATAAAAGCTAAGGAGATTATGTAATGAAATGGATTTTAGTTTTGTTTGCTTTAGGAATTGGTATTGCAATCTATACAGGTTATATGGGTGGTGCTAAAGATGCTACAGCAAATTACAATAAAGTAATGAGACCAGCACAGTAGATTGTAAAATCTACTGTGGTCTTTTTTTGAATTAGAGTCCTATCTAGGATCTAATTCTTTTAAGAACTCTTCTAAAGAGTATTTTTCTCTCGCTTCTGGGCTCATAAGGTTGATAAACATATCACCCATATCACAGATTGTCCAATCATCATTTTCATCTACTCTAATGAAATCTTCACCTAATGGTTTTAATTCTGTTTTTAAGTAGTTTAATAATGCAAATCCGTGCTTAGGGTTAAGTGTTGTAGCAATTACAACGTAATCAACAATATAGTCTTTATCTGTTAAATCAAGAATCTCTATATCTTCAGCTTTTTTTTCGTCAAGAACTTTTTTGATTGTCTCTAATCTAGTATTCAATTTTTACCTTTTTTAATTTGTTTTATGAAGTTGTAATACTTCATCTTTTATTTGATCTGGTATGTAGCTTATATCAATTTTATCTCTTAGTTTAGTAGAACTAATATCTATATCTAAATCTAATGTTTTAAAATCTTTTAGTTTTTCACTTTCAAAACCTGCTCTTTTAGCAACTACAAATTGTGCTAAACTTTTTAGTTCATCAATATTACTCCACTTATCTAAACTCTCTACATTATCAGCACCAATTATGATATAAATCTTTGATGGATTGTATAAGTTTTTCAAATATTTTATTGTTTCAATTGAATAAACGGGCCTGTTTTGATTTATCTCATAATCACAAATATTTACTTGTGAATTATTCTCAAAAACTTTTTTTAATAGATTAAATCTAGTTTTAGGCTCTAAGTGAAAGCTACTTTTAAAAGGGTTTAAATATGTAGGAACTACAATAATTTTATCAATTTCAAGAGTTTTTAATGCCTTATTTACAATAGCTTCATGGGCTATATGAATAGGATCAAAACTTCCTCCAAATACTGCTAGTTGCACCTATTTAACACCTTCTTAATATACTTAAATAATATTATAGCAATTTTTGGATAAAATATCTACCAAATTAGATTTAAACAAAGGGAAAATATGGCTGTTAAAGTTGCAATTAATGGATTAGGTAGAATTGGAAGATGTGTAGCAAGAATAGTTGCTGACAGAGATGATGTTGAATTAGTTGCTGCCAATGCAAGTGGTAGCGAGGAAATGATTCAGTATAATCTTAGATATGATACAGTTCATGGTAACAGAGCAGATATTAAAGTTGAAGACGGATTTATTTACATTGGAAATGATAAAGCTAAGTTATTAGCAGAGAGAGATCCAGCGAAATTAAACTTTGCTGAGTATGGTGCAGATGTAGTTTTAGAGTGTACAGGTGCATTCTTAACAGTAGAGAAATGTCAAGCATACGTAGATAACGGTGTTAAAAAAGTTGTAATGTCTGCTCCTGCAAAAGATGATACTCCTACATTCGTAATGGGTGCAAATGAAGAGACTTATGCTGGTCAAGCAATTGTTTCAAATGCTTCTTGTACTACAAATGGTTTAGCACCAGTTGCAAAAGTTTTAGATGATGTATTTGGAATTCAAAAAGGTTTAATGACTACAATTCACTCTTATACTTCTTCTCAACCAATTTTAGATGCAAAAGATAAGAAAGATCCAAGAAAAGGAAGAGCAGGTGCTACTAACTTAATTCCTGCATCAACAGGTGCTGCAAAAGCAATTGGTAAAGTAATGCCACACTTAAACGGTAAATTAAATGGTCAAGCAATTAGGGTTCCAACTCCAAATGTTTCATTAGTAGATTTAACTGTTACTTTAGATAAAGATGTAACTTTAGAAGAAGTACAAGCTGCATTTACGCAAGCTTCTAATGGTTCTTTAAAAGGTATTTTAGGTGTTGATAATGAAGGTAGAGTAAGTTCTGACTTTATTGGTGAAGCATTATCTACAGTTGTTCCTTTAGATACTATCCAAGTTATTGAAAATAACATGGTAAAAGTTTTATCTTGGTATGACAATGAATGGGGATACTCGACAAGATTAGTTGATATGGGTGTTCACGTAGCAACAAACTAATAAAGAAACAAGGTAAACAAAATGAAATTACAAGAAATCAAAAATATTGATATCGCAAACAAAAAAGTATTTATTAGATGTGACTTCAATGTTCCTATGGACGAATACAACAACATCACTGATGATAGAAGAATTAGATCAGCTTTAAATACAATCAGATATTGTATTGACAATGATTGTTCAATTATTTTAGCTTCTCACTTTGGTAGACCAAAGAATGGTTTTGAAGAAGAGTTTTCTTTAAAACCAATTGCTAAGAGACTGCATACATTACTTAAGCAAGAGATCAAAATGGCTCCAGGAATTGTTTGTGATGAAACTATTTCTATTGCTAAATCTTTAGAAGCTGGTGAAATTTTATTATTGGAGAATATGAGATTTGAATCTGGTGAAACTAAAAATGATGAAGAGTTAAGTACTAAACTTGCATCAATGGCAGATGTATATGTTAATGATGCATTTGGTGTATCTCACAGAGCACACGCTTCAGTTGAGGGAATTGCACAACACTTTGATATTGATTCAAAAGCTGCTGGATTCTTATTATCAAAAGAGATTAAATTCTTCCATCACATTGTAAATGAACCAAAAAGACCATTTGTTTCAATCGTAGGTGGATCAAAAGTTTCTGGAAAACTAGAAGCATTACATAATTTAGTACCAAAAGTAGACAAAATCTTAATTGGTGGAGGAATGGCATTTACATTCCTAAAAGCATTAGGACATGAAGTTGGAAACTCACTAGTTGAAGATGATTTAATCCCTGAAGCTTTAAAAGTTATGGAAGAAGCAAAACAATTAGGTGTAAAATTATACTTACCAGTTGATGTTGTTGCAGCAGAAGCATTTGATGCAGAAGCATTTGCAAAACCAACTACTACTCAAGAGATTCCAAAAGGTTGGATGGGATTAGATATTGGTCCTGCAACTGCTTTATTATTCTCTCAAGCACTTGAAGATGCACATACTATTTTATGGAATGGGCCAATGGGTGTTTATGAAATGGATAAGTTTGCAAAAGGTTCAACTAAAATTTCTCATGCTGTAGCTTCTTCTTATGCTACAACGGTTGTTGGTGGTGGTGATACTGCTGACTTAGTAAGAGTTACTGGTGATGAAGATGAAATGACTTTTATCTCTACTGGTGGTGGAGCTTCATTAGAATTAATTGAAGGAAAAATTTTACCAGGTGTTAAAGCACTTGTAATTGAGGAATAATTTAGATGGCAATTATTGCATCAAACTTTAAAACAAATCACACAAGAAAATCAACTGCTTCATTTGTAAGTGAAGTAAATGATTTTCTAAAATCAAATGAAATATCTAATGAAGTTTATATTTTCCCAACAGCTACTTCATTAGACGCTTTTGATACTGTTTCAAACTTTACTATAGGAGCTCAAAATGCATATGCAACTGCTAAGGGTTCTTTTACTGGTGAAATTGGAACTTGCCAATTAGATGAGTTTGGAATTAGAACAATTCTAATTGGACACTCTGAGAGAAGACATGTAATTGGTGAGTCTCAAGAGGATATTGCAAAGAAATTTGCATTTTACAAAGAGTTAGGATACAAAATTATTTATTGTATTGGTGAACCTTTAGAAGTAAAAGAAGCTGGACTAGAGAAAACTTTAGAGTATATCTATGAACAATTCGAAGGTATTGATACAAATTATGAAAATCTTATTTTAGCTTATGAGCCAGTATGGGCTATTGGTACAGGTGTTACAGCAACGAATGATGATATTACAGCAGTACACTCAGCTATTAAGTCTAAAATTGAAAAACCATTATTATATGGTGGTTCTGTAAAAGTTGCAAATGTAAGAGAAATCTGTTCTCTTGATGGAGTTGATGGTGCTTTAATTGGTACAGCTTCATGGATTGTTGAAGATTTTAAACAAATTATTGAAAATACAAAGGATGTATAATGTTTATGAAGGGTAAAAAAGGTGTTATTTTAGGAGTTGCTAATAATAAGTCTATTGCTTATGGTATTGCAAAAGCCTGTGCAGCTCAAGGAGCTGAAATTGCATTTACTTATTTAAATGACTCATTAAAGAAAAGGGTAGAGCCAATCGCTGCTGAGTTTGGAAGTGCTGATTATGTATATCCATGTGATGTATCTAACCCTGATGAAATTAAAGCTTTAAAAGAATCAATTGAGAAAGATATGGGTCAAATTGACTTTATTGTTCACTCAATTGCTTTTGCTCCAAAATCAGGATTATCTGGTAGATTCTATGATATTTCAAAAGAAGCATTTGATGTTGCTATGGATATTTCTGTTTACTCTTTAATTGAAGTAGTAAGAGAATTAAAACCTTTATTAACAGATAACTCTTCAGTATTAACATTAACATACTATGGTGGTGCAAAATACATTCCTAACTATAACTTAATGGGTGTAGCTAAAGCAGCATTAGAAATGACTACAAAATACTTAGCAGAAGATTTAGGAAAAGATGGAATTAGAGTAAATGCTATTTCTGCTGGGCCTATCAAAACATTAGCAGCAGCTGGTATTGGTGACTTTAGATTTATGCTTAAGTGGAATGAAGCTCATGCTCCATTAAAGAAAAATGTAACAATTGATGAGGTTGGAAACTCTGGTATGTATTTATTATCAGACTTATCATCTGCAGTTACAGGTGAGATTCACTATGTTGATTGTGGTTATAATGTAATGGGTATGCCAGCGGTTAACTTCGATGAGAATGGAAGACCATCTATTGCTTGGAATGGTACAGACAAATAAGACAAAAGCCAATAGTTTGGCTTTTTCTTGTCTGTACGAGATGATGGTGGTAGCGTAAGCGAAGCCATCATGTCTGAAACTGATAAGTACTTCAAATAAAAATCATTAAAATTTTACTTTTAAATTTAGGGAAATTTAGAACTAAGATTTTATGTATATAGGGAAATAATAAAGAAATGAATATTGATTTTAAAGAATTAGCAAATAAATATCAAACTCCATATTATGTGTACGATTTTGATCATATCACGGGACAATATAATGAATTAAAAAGTGCATTTAAAGCGAGAAAATCACTATTAGCATATGCTGTAAAAGCAAACTCGAACCTTTCTGTTATTAAACATTTAGCAGACTTAGGTGCAGGGGCTGATTGTGTATCTATTGGTGAAGTAAAAAGAGCACTAAAAGTAGGGATTGTTCCTTACAAAATCATTTTCTCAGGTGTTGGTAAAATTGACGAAGAGATTAAAGAAGCATTAGAACTTGGTATCTTAATGATTAATGTTGAAAGTGCTGCCGAGTTAGATAGAGTTGAAGCTATTGCAAAAGAATTAGGAAAAGTTGCGAGAATCTCTATTAGAGTTAATCCAAATATTGACCCTCAAACTCATCCATATATCTCAACTGGTTTACATGAAAACAAATTTGGTGTAGATATTGATACAGCAAAAAGAATGTATATCAAATGTAAAAACTCTGAAAATTTAGAGCCAAATGGTATTCACTGTCATATTGGATCTCAATTAACAGAACTTCAACCAATTAAAGAATCAGTAAAAATTGTAGCTGATTTAGTAAGAAACTTAGCTGCATTAAAAATTGAGTTAAACTTCTTTGATGTTGGTGGTGGATTAGGTATTGTTTATGATGATGAAACACTAATTGATACAAATGAATATGCACAGTCAATTTTAGAAGCTCTGTTTGGTTTAGATATTACAATTATTTGTGAACCAGGAAGATTCTTAGTAGGAAACTCTGGTGTATTTGTAACTAAAGTATTATATGAAAAAGTAAATGGTGAAAAAAGATTTGTTATTGTTGATGGAGCTATGAATGATTTAATTAGACCATCTTTATATAATGCTTACCATAAAATTGAAGTATTAAATGACAATGAAGAACACTCTGATTGTAACTTAGTAGGACCAGTTTGTGAAAGTGGTGACTTCTTTGCTAAGAATATTGATTTACCAAAAACAGAGCACAATGATTTAGTTGCTATTTATAGTGCTGGTGCATACTGTTTTACAATGGCGTCAAACTACAACACTAGAAATAAAGTTGCTGAGATTGCAGTAGAAAATGGTGCAGATAGATTAATCAGAAAAAGAGAAACTTTTGAGGATTTAATTGCATTAGAAGAAGAGTATTTAAAATAAACTGCACAACATAAAGGGATACAAATGAGTGAAGCAGGATTAAAAGCATTAAGAGATAAGTTAGATAATATTGATGATCAATTATTAAAACTTATTAATGAAAGAATGGAAGTTGTTCATGAAGTAGGTGTTTTAAAAGCACATAGTGGTGGAGCAATTTATAGACCTGAGAGAGAAAAAGCTATTATTGATAGACTTGAATCATTAAATGAGGGTAAATTAAATAGAGCTGCTATTGAAGCACTATTTCTAGAGATTTTTGCAATCTCTAGAAATTTAGAATTACCAGAAAATGTAGCATATCTTGGACCTGAGGGTTCATTTACTCATCAAGCTGCTGAAGCTAGATTTGGTGCAATGAGTGCTTATGTATCTGTTGCATCTATCAAAGGTATCTTTAGAGAAGTAAAAACTGGAAAAGCTAAATTTGGTGTAGTTCCTATTGAGAACTCTTCAAATGGTATTGTAACTGATACAATCAACTGTTTAAGTAAGCATAATATGAAAATTATTGCTGAGGTTGTTTTAGATATTCACCATACTTTAGCATCAACTTGTGACAAGATTGAAAATATTAAAAGAATCTATTCTAAAGATATCGCATTTGAGCAGTGTAGAAAATTCTTAACAAATTTTGGTCTTGATGAGGTTGAATTAATTCCAATTGAGTCAACTACAAAAGCTGCTAAATTAGCTGTAAAAGAGCCTCATTCAGCTGCGATTTGTCCTCATGTTGGAGCTAAGTTACATAACTTACCAATTTTATTTGAAAACATTGAAGATAAAGATAACAATAAGACAAGATTCTTTATTATTAGTGATTTTGAAAATGGACAAAGTGGTAATGATAAAACATCTATTTTAGTAGAGTTCCCAAATAAACAAGGAGCATTAGTTGACTTCTTAACTGATTTTAATGCAGCTGGAATCAACTTAACTAAAATTAAATCTCATATTGTTGAAGGTAACTCAATTTTCTTTATTGATTTTGATGGACACCAAGATGATGAGAATGTAAAACCAGTATTAGAAAGACATAAAGATACTATTAAAGTATTAGGATCTTATGTTAAAGAGATTAATGATATTTAATCATATTTAGGAAATATAAATGAAATTTAATAGTGTATTAGAAAATGTTGTAACATATGAAGCAGGTAAACCAATTGAATTAGTTGTAAGAGAGTATGGGGTTAAGCCTGAGGATGTTATTAAATTAGCATCAAATGAGAATCCATATGGAACTTCTCCAATGGTTACAGAAAAAATTCAAGAGTTAGCAAAAAATATGTTCATCTATCCAGATGACTCAATGTATGAATTAAAAGAAGCATTAGCAGCAAAATTTAATGTAAATGAATCAAATATTGTTATTGGTTCAGGATCTGATCAAATTTTAGAATTCTGTGTACATGCAAAATGTAATGAAAACTCTAAAATGCTAATGTCTAAAACTACATTTGCAATGTATGAAATCTATGGTAAACAAACTGGTTGTACTATTTTAAAGACAGAAGATGATGAGCACAATCTAGAGCAATTTTCTACTATGTATAAAGAGCATGGTGCTGATATTATCTTCTTATGTTTACCAAATAATCCATTAGGTGAGTGTTTAGATAAAGAGGATGTTTACAAGTTTTTAGACGAAGTAAATGAAGATACTTTAGTTGTTGTTGATGGAGCTTATCAAGAATATGCTTCTTTTAAAGACCCTAAAAAAGCAATTGATGCAAATGACTTAATCTCTAAATTCCCTAATTGTATTTACTTAGGAACTTTCTCTAAAGCTTATGCTCTTGGTGGAATGAGAGTTGGATATGGTGTTGCTAAAGAAGAGGTTATTAAAACTTTATATAAATTAAGAGCACCATTTAATATCACAACTTTATCTTTAGCTGCTGCTATTGAAGCACTTAAAGATGAAGAGTTTGTTCAGTCTTCTATTGCTAAAAACTTTGAAGAGATGAGTAGATACGAAGAGTATGCAAAATCTAAAGGTTTTGATTATATTGATTCATATACAAACTTTATTACTTTAAAACTTGGGGATAAATTTGTATCAAAAGAGGTAGCTCAATTATTACTTGAAAGAGGTGTAATTGTAAGAGATCTAACTGGTTATGGAGTGAATGCTATTAGAATTACTATAGGTTCAACTGACCAAAATACGAGAGTATTTAAAGTATTAGACGAAGTATTAGAGAATTTAAAATAATTAAGAAGATATCATGGATATTAAAAGTAAATCACTTAAAGAATTAGAAGTAGTTTCACAAGATATTAGAGATAGGATTATAGATGTTGTCTCAAGAAAAGGTGGACACTTCTCCTCTACTTTAGGTGCAGTAGAATTAACAGTAGGTATGCACTATGTATTTGATGGATATAGTGACCCTTTCATTTTTGATGTATCACACCAGTGTTACCCACATAAACTTTTAACAGGAAGATGGGAAGAGTTTGAAACTATTAGACAGTTTAAAGGACTTAGTGGATTTACTAAGCCAAAAGAGTCACCTGCTGATTATTTTGTAGCAGGGCATAGTTCAACATCTATTTCACTTGCAGTTGGTGCAGCAAAATCAATTCAATTAAAAAATGAAGATAGAGTTCCAGTTGTAATGATTGGTGATGGTTCAATGACAGCAGGTATGGTATATGAAGCACTTAATGAATTAGGTGATTTAAAACTTCCTGTAGTAATTATATTAAATGATAATGAAATGTCTATTGCAAAACCAATTGGAGCTATTTCAAAATATCTTTCAAAAATTCTTGCTGGTAAAGCATATCAAGGTTTTAAAGGTAAAGTTGATAGTTTTATTAAGAAAAATATGCCAGATGGAACAACTTATATTGCTAAAAGAATGGAAGAAGCAATGAAGTTAATTACACCTGGTATTTTATTTGAAGAGATGGGAATTGATTATATCGGTCCTATTGATGGTCATGATTTAGAAGAAGTAATTGAGACTTTACAAATTGCAAAAGATATGAAAAAACCTGTTATTGTTCATGCTAGAACAGTAAAAGGAAAAGGTTATAAAATTGCTGAAGGTCAACATGAACATTGGCATGGAGTAGGTCCTTTTAATATTGAAGATGGTGCATTTGTGAAAAAAGAAGCACCAAAAGCTGCTACTGCAGTATTTGCAGATGCATTATGTTCACTTGCCTGTAAACATGATAATGTAGTTGGAGTAACTGCTGCAATGCCAAGTGGAACAGGTATTAATAAACTTATGGATAAATTCCCTGAGCGATTCTGGGATGTTGCTATTGCTGAACAACATGCAGTAACATCAATGGCTGCTATGGCGAAAGAGGGCTTTAAACCATTTATTACTATTTATTCTACATTTTTACAAAGAGGATTTGATCAAATTATTCATGATGTATGTCTTATGGATTTACCTGTTGTATTTGCTATTGATAGAGCAGGTATTGTAGGAAACGATGGAGAAACACATCAAGGTACTTTTGATATTTCATATTTAAGATTTATTCCGAATATGGTTCTGTTTGCTC
>Ga0070724_10001168_pt1 | contig 16082 bp, 18 predicted proteins | sample tdDd001_FD_67278 | JGI IMG/M metagenome (GOLD analysis project Ga0070724, IMG submission 67278) | Marine sediment microbial communities from the Atlantic coast under amendment with organic carbon and nitrate - tdDd00.1 | ecosystem: Environmental > Aquatic > Marine > Coastal > Sediment | place... | reverse complement strand
CCTCTTGCAGCTTTGCCGTGTCGTCTCGGTTGTCAGCCGAGACAGCGACGCAACGAACACCGCGAATTGCGAAATCCCCGATCCGGTCGTCCAGATCCTTCAGCGCCAGGCGTGTCCATTTGCAGTGCCGACCGCGGTGAAAAAACACATAAGTCCCACCCGCTGGGGCGTCCTGAGCCAAGTCATATGTGCCGTGCCCCAGTGTTTCGAACGTCAGGCTTGGAGCCGGGTGCCCAGGGATCAAGCGCTGTGTCATTATAGCGATCTCCCCCTAGTGCTCGGCTTCGATGGCGGACACCCGCGCTTCGATCACCGGGACCGAGCGCAGAATGTGATCCACAGTCAGCTTTTCAGCCAAATCGGCATCGCGCGCGATAACGGCGTCGAAAATCGCCTGATGTTCGGCGCGGACATCACGCGGAATGCTGCGGTCTGTGATGGCAATCTGAAGATAGCGGATCGAGTGGCTGTACAAAATCTCGCGGAAGTTCAGCAACCAGCCGTTGGTGCAGGCGCCAATCATGGCGTTGTGAAAAGCCCGGTTTCTGACTTCCCATTCCTGTACGGATTGTTCTTCGCGGCCTTCCATTTCAGTTTCGATCTTGGCCAGCCGGTGATGGGCGGCGACAAAGGCGCTTTCCCATTCGTCGTCGCCTTTGGCGATTGACTCGCGGACGGCTTTGGCCTCCAGAAGGGCGCGCATGTCGACGATGTTTTTGAAATCCTCGACAGACACAAGTGCCGCACGGAATCCGCGCTGGCCCTCGGTCGTCACAAGGTTCTCCACAAGTAACCTGGACAAGGCCTCTCTTACCGTAGAGGCGCCAACGCCGAATGTTTTGCGCAAGACTTCTACGCGTAGGCGGGATTCGGGCGTGATTTCGCCGGACAAGATAGCGCTGCGCAAAGCCTCGTAGACCATCTCGATTGTGGTCTTGCTTTGCGATTCGCCGCCGAACTCGCTGATATCTTTAAGAAAGCTCACGGATTCCCCCTGCATTCCTCCGACTTCACATAAACGTATCATCATTTAAAAAACAACGTCAAAATCAAAAAATATCGTTTTTCCTTCCGGTGAAATGGAAATATCGTTTTTTTATTTGACAAACGATATTGCTGAGCGCCATGATCCCGCAACGCCAAGCGAAGGAGGGGACGCATATGGCTGATGGTACAGAACGCAGGCGTTTCAGTGTTCGCGTAAACGGTGCGCCAAGTGGCGTGCATTGCGACGAAACGCAGAAGGTTTTGACCGCGTTGGAACACGCATTTCCCGATCCGGATCTGCGCGCTGTGCGTGTTGGGTGCCGCCAGGGTGGATGTGGCGCGTGCCGCGTCAAGGTGATCAAGGGTGAATACACAACGGCCAAGATGAGCCGCGCCCATGTCACCGAAGAGGAGGAAGCCGAGGGCTTTGCGCTGGCGTGTCGCCTGTATCCGCAAAGCGACCTTGAAATTGAACCAGCTTTTCTTGGCCCACGTGGGCGACAGCAAAAGCAAGACAACTGAGAAGCAAGGGTAGGAGGATTACCAATGTCTCAAGAAGGACTGTTGCGACCGGGCATTGCCCAAATTCGCGTGTTGGATATGGAAGAGTCGATCACCCACTATGTGGATCGCATCGGGTTGAATTTCGTCAGCAAGGAAGCCGACGGTCGTGTCTATCTGAAAGGGTATGACGAATTCCACCGTCACTCGATCGTGCTGCGCGAGGCAGATACCGCTGGCATCGACTTTTTCGCTTTCAAAGCTGACAGCCAGGATAGCGTTGACCAGTACCGCAAGCGCATCGAAGAATATGGTCTGGACGTAGACGATGTCCCTGCGGGCGAACAGCCCGGAACTGGTGGGCGCATTGGCTTTACCGTCGCGTCGGGGCACCGGATCGAGCTGTACGCTGACATGGACCTGTCGGACGACGCGCCCGAAACCCACAGCCCGTTTATCTGGCGCGAAGAGCCGCACGGAATGCGTGCTCAGCGGATGGACCACTGCTTGCTGTATGGCCCGAACATCGACAAGGTCGAAGAGTTCTTTACCACCGTGCTGGACTTTCACCTGCCTGAGCGCGTGGACCTGCCCGACGGGACACTGGCTATCTGGATGACGGTTTCAAACAAGGCTCATGACATTGCATTCGTAAAGCATGACGAGCCGGGCAAGCTGCATCACTTGGCCTTCTTTCTGGAAGACTGGAACGAAATCGGCCATGCGGCTGATGTGATGACCCGCTATGACATCAGCCGGGATGTTGGCCCTACGCGGCATGGCATCACGCGCGGTCAGACGATTTACTTCTTTGATCCGTCGGGGAACCGGAACGAGGTCTTCTGTGGCGGGTACACTGCCTACAAGGATCACCCCGTCCGTGTCTGGGACCACAACACTGTGGGCCGGGGCATCTTCTACTACGAACGCCAGCTCAACGAGGCGTTCCTCTCGGTGGTGACCTAAGATGCAGGCGCTCCGTTCCACACAGATACTGACCGCTGCAGCTGCGCATGCCGCTGTTGGGGCCGCCGTCGCCAAGGCGGTCGAACTGGGAGTTGCCATCAATGCCAGTGTCGTTGACGCCGGTGGCAATCAGATCGCGTTTCTGCGCGGTGACGGAGCGTTCTTGCCATCAGGAAAAATCGCCCGTGACAAGGCCTATACGGCTGCGGGCTTCGGCGTCCCGACTGGGACGCTGTATCAGGCGCTGTCCGGTGATGCCCCTGTTCTGGCGGGTATTTCGGCCCAGCCGGGTGTGGCCCTGTTTCAGGGTGGCCTGCCTATTCGAAGCAATGACGAGCTTGTCGGGGGGATCGGCGTTTCCGGTGCCTCGGCCGAGCAAGATGAAATCTGTGCCCGCGCCGGGCTTTTGGCGATCGGGATGGCACAGGACTGAGGATGAAGACTATGAAAGACGGGCTGCAAGCAGCAACCAAAGACGCGCTGCATTTCATTAACGGTGAGTTCACGGCAGGCACCTCGGGTCGGAGTTTCGATAACATTTCGCCGGCCACGGGTCAGAAAATCGGGATCGTTCACGAGGGTCTGAAGCCCGAAATTGACGCTGCTGTCGCGGCGGCGCGCGCTGCGCTGCATGGTCCGTGGGGGCGTATGCCTCAGGCCGAACGGTCCGATTTACTGCACGCGGTGGCTGACGAGATTAACCGCCGCTTTGACGAGTTCCTCGAGGCCGAGATCCTGGATACCGGCAAACCCAAATCGCTGGCCAGCCATATCGATATCCCGCGCGGGGCCGCGAACTTCAAGGTCTTCGCGGACCTTGTGAAAAACGTGCCGACCGAAAGCTTCATGCTGGATACGCCTGATGGCAATGGTGCGCTGAACTATGGTGTGCGCCGTCCCAAGGGTGTGATCGGGGTGATTTCCCCGTGGAACCTTCCGCTGCTGCTGATGACGTGGAAGGTGGGGCCGGCGCTGGCCTCGGGCAACACGGTGATCGTGAAACCGTCCGAGGAAACACCGCTGACCACGACCCTGCTGGGCGAGGTGATGAACACCGTCGGCATGCCTAAGGGCGTGTTCAACGTGGTGCATGGGTTCGGCCCCGACAGCGCCGGTGCCTATTTGACGGGGCACCCGGATGTGGATGCGATCACCTTTACCGGTGAAACCCGCACAGGCGAGATTATCATGCAATCTGCCGCCAAGGGGCTGCGTCAGGTCTCGATGGAATGTGGCGGGAAAAATGCCGGGATCGTCTTTGCCGATTGCGACATGGACAAGGCGATCGAAGGCACCATGCGGTCGGTCTTTGCCAACTGCGGGCAGGTCTGTCTGGGCACCGAGCGTGTCTATGTCGAACGCCCGATCTTTGACGAATTCGTCGCCCGCCTGAAAGAAGGCGCCGAGGGCCTGAAGCTGGGCGCCGCCGAGGACAAAGACACCAACCTGGGCCCGCTAATCAGCAAGGAACACCAGGAAAAGGTGCTGTCCTACTATAAGCTGGCGGTCGAGGAAGGCGCGACCGTGGTCACCGGCGGCGGCGTGCCCGACATGCCCGCGGATATGCAGGATGGCGCCTGGGTCGAGCCCACGATTTTCACCGGCCTGCCCGAAACCGCCCGGGTCGTGCGCGAGGAAATCTTTGGCCCGGTTTGCCACATCACTCCCTTCGATTCCGAAGAAGAAGTGATCAAAATGGCTAATGACACTGAATATGGCCTGGCCACCGCGATCTGGACCGAGAACCTGACCCGTGCCCACCGTGTCGCCCCGCAAATTGATGTGGGTCTTGCATGGGTGAACTCTTGGTTCCTGCGCGATCTGCGAACCGCTTTTGGCGGATCTAAGCAATCCGGCATAGGCCGCGAGGGCGGGGTGCATGGCCTCGAATTTTACTCTGAACTCACCAACGTCTGCGTGAAGCTCTAAGGACATCCAATGACTGACCAATCCAAAATCCAAGAGGCCGCCGACCGTCTGTGGCAGGCCTGGGAAACCGGCGTCCCCGGTGCCCCCATTCGTGACCTGCTGGACGAAGGCGACGTGGACGCCGCCTATGCCGTGCAAGAGATTAACACCAAGCGCTGGCTGGGTGGCGAGGAACGCATCCTGTCGGGCCGCAAGATCGGCCTGACCTCGAAAGCGGTGCAAAAACAACTGGGCGTGGACCAGCCAGACTATGGTCTGCTGTTCGCCGACATGGAGGTGATGGACGGCGAAGAAATCCCGCAAAACCGCCTGCATCAGCCCAAGGTTGAAGCCGAAATCGCCTATGTGATCGCCGCGCCGCTGACGGGTCAGTTTATCACCATGGTCGATCTGCTGGCCTCGATCGGGTACGTCGTGCCCGCGCTGGAGGTTGTCGGCAGCCGGGTCGCCGATTGGGATATCCGCATCACCGATACCATCGCCGACAATGCGTCCTCAGGGCTGTACGTTCTGGGCCAGACGCCCAAGCGCGTGGGAGATTTCGACCAGCGTATGTGCGGCATGGTGATGTTCCGCAACAACCAGCCCGTCAGCGTTGGCGCCGGGGCCGCCTGCATGGGCAGCCCGCTGAACGCGACCCTTTGGCTGGCCCGCACCATGGCCGCCGCTGGCCGTCCGCTGGGCCCGGGCGATGTGGTTCTGTCGGGCGCTTTGGGCCCCATGGTCGCCGCCGAACCCGGTGACGTTTTCGAAGCACGTATCAACGGCCTGGGCTCTGTCCGCGCCGCCTTTGCGAAGGAATAACCTGATGAGCAAGATTAAATGCGCCATCATCGGCTCGGGCAATATCGGCACCGATCTGATGATCAAGATCATGCGGATGTCCGACGTCCTGGAAATGGGTGCGATGGTCGGGATCGACCCGGACTCGGACGGGCTGGCGCGCGCCAAGCGTCTGGGCGTCGCTACCACCCACGAAGGCATCGAAGGGCTGACCAAGCTGCCTGAATATGCCGACATCCGCGTGGTGTTCGATGCGACCTCGGCCGGGGCGCACAAGCACCACAACGAGATCCTGCAAAAAGACGGCAAACAGGTGATCGACCTGACGCCCGCCGCCATTGGCCCTTTCACCGTGCCTGCGGTGAACATCGATGCCAACCTGTCTGAAAACAACGTGAACATGGTCACATGCGGCGGTCAGGCCACCATTCCGATGGTCGCTGCCGTTAACCGTGTCTCGCCCGTCCGCTATGGCGAGATCGTCGCCTCGATCAGCTCGCGTTCCGCTGGTCCGGGCACCCGCGCCAATATTGATGAATTCACCGAGACCACGGCCCATGCCATTCAGGCCGTGGGTGGCGCGGGACGCGGCAAGGCGATCATCATCCTGAACCCGGCCGAGCCGCCGATGATCATGCGCGACACGGTCTATTGCCTGTGCGACGAGGCCGACACGGATGAAATCCGCAAATCGGTGCACCAGATGGTCGAGGACGTGCAATCCTATGTGCCGGGGTACCGCCTGAAACAAGAGGTGCAATTCGAACATATCGGCTCGAACGATCCGCTGCATATCCCTGAAATGGGAGGCGATTTTACCGGGCTCAAGGTCTCGATCTTCCTCGAGGTTGAAGGCGCCGCGCACTATCTGCCCGCCTATGCCGGGAACCTGGACATCATGACCTCGGCCGCGATGAAAACCGCCGAACGTCTGGCCATCAAGCGCGACTGGGTGAAGGAGGCCGCATAAAATGACCAAGCTTTATATCCAAGACGTCACCTTGCGTGACGGGATGCACGCGGTGCGCCACCAATACGATTTGGGCCATGTGCGTGCCATCGCACAAGCCCTGGACGAGGCCGGCGTGGATGCGATTGAGGTTGCCCATGGCGACGGCATCACCGGGTCCACGTTCAACTATGGCTTCGGCAAATGCACGGATGAGGCCTGGATTTCCGAGGCCGCCAAGGTCTGTAAAAACGCCAAGCTGACCACGCTGCTGCTGCCGGGGATCGGCACCATCGAGGATCTGAAACGCGTCCATGATCTGGGCGTGAAATCGGTCCGCGTGGCCACCCACTGCACCGAGGCTGACGTGTCCGCCCAACATATTGCGGCGGCCAAGGATCTGGGGATGGACGTGTCCGGTTTCCTGATGATGTCGCACATGAACACACCCGAAAAGCTGGCCGAACAGGCCGCGATGATGGAAAGCTATGGCGCCGATTGCGTGTACTGCACCGACAGTGGCGGGCGGCTGACCATGAAGGACGTGGCCGACCGTTTCGACGCCTATAACAAGGTGCTGAAACCTGAAACCCAGCGCGGCGCACATATGCATGAAAACCTGTCGCTGTCCGTTGCGAATTCGGTGGTGGCGGTGGAGCACGGTGCCTTCCGTGTTGATGCCTCTTTGGCCGGAATGGGCGCGGGTGCTGGCAACTGCCCGATCGAAGCTTTTGTGGCTGTCGCTGATCTCTATGGCTGGGACCACGGTTGCGATGTGTTCAAATTGCAAGACGCCGCCGAAGAACTGGTCCGTCCATTGCAGGATCGCCCGGTCCGCGTAGATCGTGAAACCATGACGCTGGGCTATGCCGGGGTTTACTCGTCCTTCTTGCGCCACGCCGAGAAGGCAGCGGGAATCTACGGCCTTGATACACGCGATATCCTGGTCGAACTGGGACGCCGCGGTATGGTCGGCGGACAAGAAGATATGATTGTCGACGTCGCTCTCGACATGCTCAAAGCCAAGGAAGCCGCAGAATGACCGATATCACCAAATTCGCCGAAATCGTGGATACCGCAGCGCGCACCGCGACAGAGATCCCGCAATTTTCGGATGACGCCCCGCTGAGTGTGGATCAGGCCTATGCGATTCAGGCATTGTCGATGCAGCGTCGCTATGCGCGTGGTGAAAAACGCGTAGGCATTAAGATGGGGCTGACCTCGCGCGCAAAGATGGTTCAGGTCGGCGTGTCCGATGTGATTTGGGGCCGTCTGACGGACGGAATGCGCGAAGAAGAAGGCGGCGTCGTCTCGATGGTCGACTACGTCCACCCGCGCGTGGAGCCAGAGATCGCTTTCTTGATCAAGACGCCCCTCGCGGGCGAAGTATCCCCAATGGAAGCCATGGCTGCCGTCGAGGCCGTCGCCCCCGCGCTGGAAATCATCGACAGTAGGTACAAGGCCTTCAAGTTCGATATCGGTGATGTGATTGCTGACAACTCGTCGTCTTCGGGGTTTGTGGTTGGGAACTGGTTCTCTCCGGAAACCGACATTTCGAACCTGGGCATGGTTTTGTCGATCAAAGGTGTTGCTGGGGAAATCGGGTCTACTGCTGCTATTCTCGGCCATCCCGTTCGTTCGCTGGTCGCGGCGGCCCGCATGGTCGCAGCTGGCGGTGAGACGCTGCAACCTGGTGATATCGTTTTGGCAGGCGGTGCTACTGCCGCCATTCCGATGGAATCCGGTCAGGCGGTCACGCTGGATGTGGAAAACATGGGCACAGTTGCCTTCAACGTAGGGGACTGACATGCCGCTGATCGAAGTCACCATGATCGAAGGCCGTTCGGCCGAACAAAAGGCCACCCTGATTGCCAAGCTGACGGACGCCGCGGTCGAGGCCGTTGGTGCCCCGATCGAAACGGTCCGTGTCTGTATCCGCGAAATCCCAGGAGAGAACTGGGGTGTTGCGGGCAAACCCAAGGGGCCGATCAAAGGAACCTGACGCATGACGAAACACGCTGTTGAGCCGGGCCAAGAAGGCCCGGTGACTGTCTCGATCTCGCGCCGGGCGATGCCTGGCCGCGAGACTGACTATGAAGCCTGGCTGCATGGTATTGTCGACGCCGCCAGCGATTTTCCCGGCCACATGGGCGTGAATATCTTGCGGCCGTCGGGCAAGACGGATGGGCGGTATGTGCTGATCTATCGGTTCGACAGCTGGGCGCATTGCGAAGCGTGGGAGCGTTCGGATACGCGCAGATCCTGGGTCGATCAGCTGGACGATATTGTCGAAGGCGATGCCGAAACGCGCCGTGTAACGGGGCTGGAAGCGTGGTTCGATTTGCCCGAGGTCCCGGCCGCAAAGCACCCCCCGCAGTGGAAGATGGCGATCACTTTGATCGTGGTGGTGTTCTGCATTGTCTTTCCGCTGCAACTGACAATTCTACCGCTTACAACGGCTTGGCCGCATTGGTCCCGGACGCTGCTAATCGCGGTGATTCAGGTGCTTTTGATGACGTATCTGATAATGCCGCGCGTTACCAAAGCGATCAAGGGTTGGCTCTACGCCTGAGCGGGACGCCACCGGTTCGTCGCGGTTCATTCCCGTGGTGAACGGAAAATGGGGCGTGAACTCAGGGGAAAACCTGCGGAACCACAAAGGCGCCGTACCTGTGATTCCGCCTTATTATTTCAGTTTTTGGCAAAGTTCTGGGGATTTGGGCGCAATTGGGGCAAATTTGAGGCACATACATTTGCCTCAAGAAAAGTAAAATGTCATATTAATCAATATATTAAGTCTATTTGGTCACATTCAACTGTGACAAAATAGTGGCCAAGCTAGGTCAGATTTCCTAATGTAAGGACATCTGCTTAGCCGTTTGTGACCACGAAACGGGGCCGTCGCGATGGGGATCGCACAATGGGTTCCGTGGAAAGAAACAACAATGATAGAATTTGCGCACCGCTGCCTGCGCAGATGCTTGGCGTGCTACGTGCGCCTTGTGTTCTGTGTAATCGCGACAACACTACTTAGTCTTGGCCCCTCTTCTGCGGGGGCCGCTTCTATGGTGGTCAGGGTTGTCCACAATGACCGGGGTGGCGTTGTCGGCACTCGGGCTCAGGAAATTGCCGATATTCAAATGCATCAACAGCGGGTTGAAATCCGCGGCCGCGTTTGTTTGTCGACCTGCACCATGTATTTGGGGGCTGGGAATGTCTGCGTTAGCCCGAAGACAAAATTCGGCTTTCACGGACCCAGCTATTATGGCCGCCCGCTGAAGCCGCACCAGTTTGAATACTGGTCGCAAGTGATCGCGTCGTATTACCCCTCCAATCTGCGCGATTGGTATCTAAGCACAGGCCGCTACAAGGCCGAGGGGTATTACACCATGACTGGCGCGCAACTGATCCAGATGGGTGTCGCGCGCTGCTAAGCCTTAAAAGACGCTTTTGCGGTTTTATTGCGTGTCCGACGTGCTGGAGCCGCCACCCAAGACGCCGACAACAACAGCGCCGCCACCAAGTCCAATAAGCGGGCCCAGGCCACCAATGAGCGGGACAAAGTTGGTCGCTTCACCCACGGCTTCGGCTGGAGGGAGGATGCCGCTGTCGCACAGAACGCCAACATTCCCATGTCGGCGAAACTCAGCGCGCCGAATTCGCAGGTCGCCGCACATGCGGCTTTCTTTTGCTATGCGCATCGCCTCGTCGTTGCGGGACTGCGCCAGGGCTGGGACAGCTGTGGCACCTGCCGCCAGAACAGCCAGAACTCTGAAAAACATGCTCGATCTCCGTTTTTGTTGCCTCATGATAGCATGGTTATCGAAAAGGTTGAATGAAACCTTTTGCGGAGTGAATTTTCTGCGTGTCTTGGTGCGGCTTCCGTAAGGATGGGGCAATCGGCGATTGCTTTTCCCCCGGCGAATATGCGATTCTTGGACTTGAAAAAAAGTCTCCGGTGAGCGGGGCGAAGAGAACAGGCAACAAATAACAAATGGTTAGCTAACATGCGTCGCGTGCTTATTACCGGTACCGCCGGGTTTATCGGGTTTCATCTGGCAAAACTGTTGTTGGGCGAGGGCTTTGAGGTCCACGGATACGATGGCATCACGGATTACTATGACGTCAATCTCAAGAAACGCCGACATGCAATTCTTGAGGAAAGCCCGAACTTCTCGGCGACAGTCGGCATGCTGGAGGATGACGCGCTGGTGAATTCGGTCTTCGACGAGTTCCAGCCTGAAATCGTTGTCCATCTGGCTGCTCAGGCGGGGGTCCGCCACAGCTTGGAATTTCCGCGCACCTACATCGACTCGAACATCGTTGGCTCGTTCAACATCATGGAGGCCGCCAAGCGCCTGAAGGTAGAACACTTGTTGATGGCCTCGACCAGTTCAGTCTATGGCGCGGACGAGGACATGCCATTTGTAGAGACCAGCAAGGCAGATACGCAGCTAACCATTTATTCTGCAACCAAAAAAGCGACCGAGAGCATGGGGCACTCCTATGCCAACCTGTGGGGGTTGCCGGTCACAATGTTCCGTTTCTTCAGCGTTTATGGAACCTGGGGGCGGCCCGATCTGGCGCTGTTCCTGTTCGTGGATGCAATGCTGGAAGACCGCCCAATCAATATCTACAACAACGGTCAAATGAGCCGCGATTTCACCTATGTGGATGATCTGGTGCGCGCGATCCGCCTGCTGATTGACGCGGTTCCCGAAAAGCCCGTGGATCGTCAGGTGCCTGAATGGGACAGCCTCAGCCCCGTCGCGCCGTTCAGGATTGTGAATATCGGGAACTCGGATCGGATCAAGCTGCTGGATTTCATCGACGAGATTGAAAACTGCATCGGAAAGAAAGCGATCCGCAACTATATGGGGATGCAGATGGGCGATGTGCCGGATGCCTGGGCTGATACGACCCTGCTGCAACGTCTGACCGGGTACAAACCGCAGACAGATTTCCGCGAGGGGATTGCCCGTTTCGTTGAATGGTTCCGTGACTACCATGGAAAATGACACTCAGATTGCTCAGGGTCTGATTGGTGACTCTGCTGAAAAAATCTCCAGTGCCTCGGTTTTGTTCGCCAGTCTGGTAGAGCAGGACAAACGCCGTGACGTGATCCGTCGGAATTTTGGGGATGTGCAGGAATTCGCGTTCGTGGATTGTGTGGATGGTCGCGGTTGGTCCGAGGACGAGACGAACGCCTATTTGTCAGATCAGATGAAGTCCAAACGGGTTGAGGCCGCAAAACAGGGCAAAACCTGGCTGGCTTCGGGGGCAATTGCCTGTGCGTTGACCCATCGCGACAACCTGATCGGCAACAGCACCGCCCCTGGTAAGGTGCTGTGCGAGGACGACGTGGTGTTCGAGCAGGAGTTCCTGACCCATCTGGAGGACGGTTCGGCGTTGGAACAGATGGCGCAGGCTGACGGGTTTGTCATGCTGAACTATCGCAGCCGCACTCCGATCAAGGCTGAAAAAACGCCCGTGGCCAGTTTTGGGAAATATTCGGTGCACCGGCTGGTGTCTGACCACGTTGCCTCGGGGGCGGCGTATTTTGTCACGCCCGAAGTCGGGCGCAGTATCCGCGATTTCCAGACGCCCTTGCAGGTGCCGATTGATGCCTGGTCCGAGATGAAGAAGGCTGGTGTTTTCAAGGATATTTATCTGGTTGTGCCCTCGCCCGCACGGACGGGTCATTTTCCGTCCACAATGAATTATGGGCGCGGTTCAAAAAGCCGACTGGTCGAAGGTCTGCGCAATGTTGCCTTGCTGCGGCGGCTGCGGTGGCGGCTGATCGAAGCACGTAAGAAGACCTGGACCAAAGTGGCCGAATGGGTGTGACCGGGGTGTTGAGAATAAGGGGTTTGTGATGGCAGTCCAAAAGATAGCAGTCATTGGTTTGGGCTATGTCGGCCTGCCATTGGCCGTCGAGTTCGGAAAAAAACGTCCGGTCGTTGGCTTTGACATCAATATGGGGCGTGTCGCGGCGCTGCGGGCTGGGGTGGACAGCACGCTTGAGGTTGATGCTGAAGAGCTCGCCGAGGCCAAGCACCTGATCTATGCCACAGATCCGTCAGAGCTGGCCGAGTGCACAATTTTCATCGTTACCGTTCCCACGCCGATTGACGCGCATAAGCGCCCGAACCTGACACCGCTGATCAAGGCCTCGGAAACCGTAGGGGCCGTGCTGAAGAAGGGCGATATCGTCATCTATGAAAGCACGGTCTATCCCGGCGCGACCGAGGAAGATTGCGTTCCCGTGCTGGAACGTGTCTCTGGCTTGACGTTCAATACAGATTTTTTCGCGGGTTATTCCCCGGAACGCATTAACCCCGGAGACAAACTGCACCGCCTGCCTGATATTCTGAAGGTCACGTCGGGTTCGACCCCTGAGGTGGCTGCGCGGGTCAACGCGCTCTATGCGGAAATCGTGACGGCTGGGACCTATATGGCGGATTCAATCCGCGTGGCCGAGGCCGCCAAGGTTATCGAAAACACGCAGCGCGACCTGAATATCGCCCTGGTGAATGAGCTGGCGATCATTTTCAACAAGATGGGCATTGATACCGAAGCCGTCCTGAAGGCCGCCGGCACCAAGTGGAACTTCTTGCCTTTCCGCCCTGGTCTGGTGGGCGGGCACTGTATCGGGGTGGACCCCTATTATCTGACGCACAAAGCCGAGGCGACGGGCTATCACCCTCAGGTCATTCTCGCAGGTCGACGGATCAACGACGGTATGGGGGCCTATGCGGCGGGTCAGTTGGTCAAGGCGATGTTGCGCAAAAAGATCCAGGTGAATGGCGCGCGTGTGTTGGTCATGGGGCTGACCTTCAAGGAAAACTGTCCTGATCTGCGCAATACGCGTGTTGTCGATATGATCGCCGAGCTGGAAACCTTTGGTGTGCAGGTCGATGTTTATGATCCTTGGGTCGATGTGGACGAGGCCGCGCGCGAATATGATATCAACCCCGTGACCGATCTTGCCCAGGCCGACTATGACGGCGTGGTTCTGGCCGTCGCGCATAAGGCATTTGTGGATATGGGCGCGCAGGGGGTGCGTGATCTGTGCGCCTCGGACAGCGTTTTGTTTGACCTAAAGAATGTTTTCGACGTCACCGCCAGCGATCTGAGGCTCTGAGAACAGGAGGCCCGGCATCATGATAGCGCCTGCCTTGCAAGCTCTTTTCCAGAGCTTTGGAAACCTCTTTCAGTCGCGCTTTTTCCGCAGCGGTCTGGGCTCTGCGGCGATCCGCATTGCAGGGTTGGCGTTATCCTTGGGGTTGTCGGTATTTCTGGCACGGGTGATGGGTGCCGAAGGTCTTGGTCTTTATTCCCTAGCGTTTGCAGCGATCAGTTTACTTGGCTTGCCGGTACAAATGGGAATGCCGTCACTGATCCTGCGGGAAACAGCGCGGGCGAATGCGACCGAAGACTGGCCCCTGTTGCGCGGGCTGTGGGGATGGATCACGCGGCGGATCCTTGGGCTGTCATTCGTCATTATCCTTACGGCGGCACTGGCAGTGACGCTCTGGCCGGGTTTGATCACGCCTGCGGCGCGCCCGGCCTTTCTAATCGGGTTGCCCCTGGTGCCAGTGATTGCTTTGGCCACGGCCCGATCCTCGGCGTTGCAGGGTCTTGGGAAAACCATGCCCAGCCAAATCCCCGAGGCCATCCTGCGTCCGATTTTCCTGATCGCATTGGCTGGCGTCGCGTATCTGAGCGCGGGGCGGACATTGTCTGCAGGCACGATGATTTCACTGCATCTGATTGCGGCTTTGGGGGCTTTTTGCGTTGGGGCAGTTCTGCTTTTGCGTATGCGGCCTGTGGCCTCAAGGCAAGTTCGTGAACGCCGAACCGAATCCAGTGCCTGGCGCGCTGCGATTTGGCCGCTGGCGCTGATTGCCAGCGCACAAAGTGTCATGGCCAACGCTGATTTCCTGATGCTGGGCTGGTGGCGTGATGCTGCCGAGGTCGGTCAATACAAGGTCGCAACATCCGGCGGTAGCCTTTGTGCTTTGGGTTTGGGCGTTGTGGTGCTGATGATCAATCCACGTATCGCAGCGCTGCACCGGACCAGTGAAACCTCCAGAATGTCCAGATTGGCAGCGCAAGGCGCTGGGGCTGCGTTCATGCTTGCCTTGCCCATTTTTCTGATTTTCATTTTTTGGGCGGGGCCGATCTTGGGCCTGATCTATGGCACCTCTTATGAACCTGCGGCCCAGACCTTGGTGCTTTTGGCTGCGGCCCAGACGGTGAATGCGTTCTTTGGGTCTTGTGTCGGTCTGTTGAACATGACCGGTCACGAGAAAAAGGCGATGAATGGCTTCTTTCTGTCTACGATCATGAACGTCGCGCTAAATGCTTTGCTGATCCCTACGATGGGCCCCGAAGGCGCGGCTTTGGCGACGCTGTGCTCAACGGCGGTTTGGAACTTTTTGTTGTGGCGTGCGGCCAAGCGGCTGTTGGGTGTCGATAGTTCGGTCATGGGCTTGCTGAGGACGAGGGCCGTATGATCATCAACGCGAGCGAGGGACGTCGATGAAGGCGCTGCACGTCATAGAGTCCCTTGGCCGTGGGGGTGCCGAGCGGCTTTTGGTGACGCTGTTACCCGAACTGGCTCGCCAGGGATGCGGGGCCGAGGTTGCCATGCTGCGCGGGTCGGTTGATCTGGTCCCAGAGCTTGAAGCGCGCGGGATCAAGGTCACTCAGCTCCCTGGCGGTCACAAATGGAACCTTTGGCGGAATGCGCGGGCGATTGCCCGTCTGGCAGATCAGGCTGGCGCGGATGTCATTCATGCGCATCTCTATTTTCCTGCCGTTAGCGTTGCCTTGATGCGGTTGCTGCGCTTGCACCGGGCGCGGACTGTCGTGAGTTTTCACAATCTTGCCTATGCCGGCGCGAATAGGGCGGGCTTGGCGCTTTGGGCCAAAAAAAGACTGGCCAGAAGTCTGTACCCGCGCGGGTTTGACCTGATGCTTGGCGTATCGTCTGCGGTGGCTCGGCACTACGAGGGCGCCCTTGGGTTGAAGCAGGTGCAGGTTTTACACAACCCAATGCCCGAAGATGTCAGGCCGCGACCTGCGCCGCCTGATCGACCTGTACCGCTATTGGTTGTGCCGGGCAGGCTTGTGTCCGAGAAGGGGCATTCGACACTGATTCAGGCTCTAACATGCATGAAAATGTCCGTTCAGACTGTGTTCGCAGGGGGTGGCCCTTTACAGGCCTCTCTGCAAGATGCAGCCCCAAATATTCGGATAACCGGCCCACTGATGCATGGTGAAATGCTGGATGAAATTGCAGTTGCGGATCTGGTGGTCATTCCATCCCATCACGAAGGCTTTGGTTTGACGGCGCTTGAGGCGATGGCTTTGGGGCGGCCGGTTCTGGCAACGGATGCGGGCGGATTGCCCGAGGTTCTGGGCGAGGCTGGGTACTTGGTGCCCCGTGAGGATCCCAATGCGCTGGCCGACGCGATCGAGCTGTTACTGAACGACCCCGATTTGCGCAGCCAACTGGCCGACGCTGGAAAACATCGCGCAACTGAGCTGTTTTCAACTGGTGCCATTGCTGCGCAATTGCTGTCCTACTATCACGGAAAATCGGAAAAGAGGGGCACATGACGCGGGCGCTTTATATTACGTACACTGGCCTTCTGGATCCTCTGGGGCAAAGCCAGGTCTTGCAATATGTTCTGGGCTTGGCCTCGGCGCATGAAATGACGGTGCTAAGCTATGAAAAGCCCGCGAATTTGGCGGATACCGCACGTCTAACCGCGCTGGAAGAGCGCTTGCAACGCGCTGGGGTGACTTGGTATCGCCGTATCTGGCATCGAAAGCCCGGTATTCCTGCGACGATCTATGACATCAACCGGGGCATCTCTCAGGCTACGCGGATCGTTCGCGAGACAGACATCCAGGTTGTGCATTGCCGCAGCTATATTGGCTCGATGATCGGAATGGC
>Ga0070724_10001166_pt1 | contig 16145 bp, 15 predicted proteins | sample tdDd001_FD_67278 | JGI IMG/M metagenome (GOLD analysis project Ga0070724, IMG submission 67278) | Marine sediment microbial communities from the Atlantic coast under amendment with organic carbon and nitrate - tdDd00.1 | ecosystem: Environmental > Aquatic > Marine > Coastal > Sediment | place... | reverse complement strand
GATCGATTTGGGCATGCTATTTGGCATATTGCTAGATAATCGTTGGATCATCATCGCGATTACCTTCATCTTTGCTATTCTTGGCGTGACTCATGCTTTATTGGCGACTCCTGTGTATAAAGCTGATGCGCTGATTCAGGTTGAAACTAAAAGTACAGGTATGCCAGCATTGGGAGATATGGGTGAGCTGTTTACCAGCGAATCCTCTTCTTCTACCGAAATCGAGATTATCAAATCTCGTATGATCTTAGGTAATACCGTAGATAAGTTAAACCTGACAATCGTAGCGTCTCCGAATTATTTACCGGTTATAGGTAAGGGGCTGGCTCGTATTCAGGGCAAACAACAGAGTATGACAATTAGTCGCTTTGAAGTTCCGGATTATGTAACCACACCTGTTTTCACCCTGATAGTAATGGATAGGGAAGCAGGAACATTCGAATTAGTTGATAGTGAAGAACGCTCGATACTAAGTGGTCGTGTTGGAGAACTAGCGCAACAGGGTGGCTATCGTTTATTTGTAACGGAAATGGTGGCTGAGGATGGAGCGATATTTACGGTTGTTAAACGCTCGCGTTTGGATGTTATACAGTGGCTACAAGGTGGTTTGGTTGTAACAGAGCGTGGCTCACAATCTGGTATCTTGCAATTGTCCTTCATCGGTGAAAACCGAAATGAAATTGAAGAGATCCTTAATGATATCAGCCAGAATTACTTTCTGCAAAACGTAGAGCGTAACTCTGCTGAAGCAGAAAACAGCTTGAAGTTTCTCCGAACCCATTTGCCTGATATAAAGTCTCAGCTTACAGTTTCAGAAGATCAATTAAATAAGTATCGTCAAGATAATGAGTCGATTGACCTTGGATTAGAAGCTAAAGCAACATTGGATGTCATGGTGACGATCGAAGCACAATTGAATGAATTGACTTTTAAAGAAAGTGAAATCTCTCAACGGTTTACAAAAGAACATCCAGCTTATATATCTTTGTTAGATAAGAAAAAAGTTCTAATAGGTGAACGAGAACGCCTGAACAAACAAATTCAAAAATTGCCTAAAACTCAGCGCGCAATTTTACGCTTGACTCGTGATGTAGAAGTTAACCAGCAAATATATGTTCAGCTGCTTAATAAAGTGCAAGAGTTGAACATTGTTAAAGCCAGTACTGTGGGTAATGTTCGTATTCTCGATACTGCTCAGTCGTACACACGCGCTGTGGAGCCGAGGAAATCTCTAATTGTTGTGCTATCTACTTTGTTTGGTGGCTTTTTGGCGGTAGTTATTGTGCTGCTACGGGCAGCTTTCCACCGCGGTGTTGAAAACCCTGATGAGATTGAGGCAATAGGTTTACCTGTTTATGCAAGCATTCCGATGTCGGACTGGCAGATTGAGCTGGAGAAAAAACAAAAAGGCAAGAAGACGCTGACGGTAGAAGAGACGTTGTTAACGGTATCTAACCCTGCAGACTTATCGATTGAAGCTTTAAGAAGCTTACGTACTAGCCTTCATTTTGCAATGATGGAAGCGAAGAACAATATATTGATGATATCAGGTCCAAGTCCGAGTATAGGTAAATCATTTGTGTCAGCGAATATGGCTGCAGTTGTGGCTAAATCTGGCTCGAAAGTGTTAGTGATTGATGCTGATATGCGAAAAGGCCGGATGGAACGCCAGATGGCAGTAGCCTACAAACCAGGCTTATCAGAATTCCTTAGCGGTCAGGCTCAGATTGAATCTCTCCTTAAAAAGCCTGGAGTTGAAGGGTTGGACTATATTGGTCGTGGTAATGTACCACCAAATCCGTCAGAGTTGCTAATGCACCCACGTTTTAAAACTTTAATGGACTGGGCCTCTGCTAATTATGACATGGTGATTGTTGATACCCCACCAATTTTGGCTGTCACTGATCCGGCTATTGTCGGTGCCCATGCAGGAACAACCTTACTAGTTGGTCGTTTTGGCCAAAACACAGTTAAAGAAATTGATGTCGCTAAGCTGCGATTTGAACAAAATGGTATTGAAGTTAAAGGTCTTATCTTGAATGCCGTGGTTCGTAAGGCAAGCAGTTACTACGGAGGTAACTATGGATATTACAACTATAGTTATGAGTCGGAAAAGTAGAGGAAATACTGCTTTTTAATCAAAGACGATAAACTCTGTGTCTTAGTTGTAACTTGACGCAGAGTTATTAAGCCAATTAATTGTTCTAGATAAGCAGATTTAAGCATTTAACTAGACGATAGTTGCCGTGTGCTAAAGGTAATTAAGGTCCTCAGTGTGATTATATCTCTGAGACTAGATATTGAGTTATTTAATAAGAAAAGTGCAATAGTCTACAGGAGTTTCAATGAAGAAAGCATTTATAACCGGTGTGACAGGACAAGATGGCTCATATTTGGCTGAGCTATTGTTAGAAAAAGGATATGAAGTACATGCAATCCTTCGCCGCTCATCAGTATTTACAACACCGAGAATTGAGCATCTGATGAACCATGAGCGCTTTTTTACTTATCATGGTGATCTTACTGATTCAAGTAATCTTCATTCATTATTGGCAAAAATAAAGCCTGATGAAGTATATAACTTAGCGGCTCAGTCACATGTTGCGGTGTCTTTTGATGTACCTGAATATACAGCTGAAGTAGATGGTGTTGGAACTATTCGTCTTCTTAATGCGATCAAAGACTTAGGTATTAAAACTAAATTCTATCAGGCATCAACTTCTGAATTGTTCGGTGGTTTACCAGATACTGCACCACAAAATGAATCAACACCTTTTTATCCTAAATCACCCTATGGCGCTGCGAAAATATATAGTTATTGGGTAACTGTTAACTATCGTGAATCATACGGTATGTTTGCCTGTAATGGTATTTTGTTCAACCATGAATCTCCTCGCCGCGGGGAAACGTTTGTAACTAAAAAGATTACTCAAGCTGTAGCCAAGATTTCTCAAGGTCGACAAGATGTGTTAAAGCTAGGGAATATGGATGCTAAGCGAGATTGGGGCTATGCGAAAGACTATGTAGAAATGATGTGGTTGATGCTACAACAAGACAAACCACAGGATTATGTAATCGCAACAGGCGAAACCTATACAGTGCGTCAGTTTGTTGAGTTCGCTTTTGAGGAAGTTGGAGTCTCAATTGAGTGGCAAGGTGAAGGTGAGAATGAGCTTGGTATCAATAAGGAAACTGGCAAAGTTGTTGTTCAAGTAGATCCGAAATACTATCGCCCGGCTGAAGTTGAACTACTTTGGGGGGATGCAAGTAAAGCTGAGAAAGAACTTGGCTGGAAAGCAAAAACTTCATTAAGAGAACTTGTTAAAATCATGGTGCAGTATGACCTCAAATATGATGTTTACGGAGGTGATTTGACATGATTCTAGTAACAGGAGCTACTGGATTTTTAGGTAAGAGAGTTTGCAAACTTCTTGATAATCAAGGGCTAGAATATACGAAAACATCGTTAAGTTTAGGTTTGGATTTACGAGACAAAGAGGCTACGTTAGGATTCTTTGAGAAAGTACGACCTAGCTATGTGTTGAATTGTGCATCCTTTGTAGGTGGTATTCAGTTTGGCGCAAAGCATCCGGTTGATTTATTCCAAAACAACCTTCAAATCACTTTGAATTTGTTACATGCAGCAAATGAAGTAGGCGTTAAAAGAATTGTAAATCCTATTTCAAACTGTGCCTATCCAGGCAAAGCTACATTATTCAAAGAAGAAGAGTTTTGGGACGGACCATTACATGATTCGGTTTTAGTTTATGGTTTTGTTCGTAAAGCATTTTGGGTTGGGTCTTGGGCATATGCTCAGCAGCATAACATGGATGTGATGAACATCATTCTGTCTAATATGTATGGCCCAGAAGACCATTTTGAAGAAGAACGCTCCCATGCTCTGGGTGCGTTGATCATGAAATTTACAAAAGCAAAACAAAATAATGAGCCGTTTGTGAATGTCTGGGGTTCAGGTAAACCAGTGCGGGAATGGTTACATGTTGATGATGGTGCAGAAGCAATGGTGCGAAGCATAAAAGCACCTGCAACATTAGAACCTGTTAATATCGGAGTAGCAGAGGGCATATCTATACTAGATATGGCCAAACAGATCAGCACATTTGTTGGCTATGAAGGTGATATCAAATTGGATCCTACGAAGCCAGATGGTGCTCCATATAAAACTGTTGATGGAAGTAAAGGCGAAGCATTGCTAGGTTGGAAACCCCAGATTCAATTTGAAGATGGTGTAAAGGCTACTATTAAGTGGTATTTGGAAAATATTGTAGAAAAAGAGGAAAACAAGTAATGGCTATTAATGAAATTAAAGAAGGTGAACTTGTTCTTGCTCGCCATATCCCTGCTGAAAACGCTTGGGCAGGAAATCTGAACTTTTTCTCAGCCGATGAAGAATACATTCAAGTTGGTACTTGGGGGTATGATGAAGGTAAAGAGTTACTTGCGCATACACATAATGAAGTTGTGCGAGAGGTTCTTTGGACTCAGGAAGTACTCTATATTCGTAAAGGTAGCGTCAAGGCAGATGTCTACAATACTAAAGATGAAAAAGTTGCTGAATTAGTTGCGAAAGAGGGAGATGTATTAATTCTTCTTCGCGGCGGACATGGTTATCATATCCTAGAGGACGGTACCCAAGTTCTTGAAGTGAAAAATGGTCCTTATGTTGGGGCTGATGCTGATAGAAGACGTTTGTAATGTCAGAGAACATATTCTTCGACTTAAATGATCTTAAGAAATGCGGTAAGAACGTCATAATTGGTAAAACAGTAAGAATTCGTTATCCAGAATTGGTTGAAATAGGCGATAACGTTATTATCGATGACTTTACTTATATTTCTACAGCTCTGAAACTTGATTCCAATGTCCATATCGCGTCAGGCTGCAAGATAATTGGTGGTCCTGAATCCATTGTGGAGTTCGGGAAGTATTCAACACTAGCCCCTAATGTTGTAGTCGCTGCTGGAAGTGATGACTATGTTGCCGGAATAGCAACACCTATGATTCCAGCTGAATTTAAGGGTAATGTTGAGGTTGGAAGTATTACTTTTGGCAAACATTGCATAGTTGGCTCAAACTCTACCATTCTTCCTGGTGCAAGCTTTGAAGATGGTGCGTGCCTTGGTGCCCAATCATTGGCAAAAGCTCCTTTAGCTGCCTGGACGCTATATGCAGGGGTACCAGCTAAAAAAATCAAGAACCGAGATAAAGAGCAGATTTTATCCTTAGAAGCACAATATTTGGAAAGCACAAAAAATGTCTGAATTTATAATGCAAATGCGTCCATGGTTTGGCGAAGAAGAAAAAAAAGCCATCAGTGAATATATGGATGAAGATGGGTTTATCACCGAGTTCAAAAGAACAGAGCAGTTCGAGCAAATGATAGCCGAATTCACTGGGGCTAAACATTGTGTTGTTGTAAACAACGGTACAGTAAGCTTGACTCTAGCGACAATGGCTGCAGGTATCACAGCTGGCGATGAAGTTATTGTGCCGAATTTCACAATGATAGCGACTCCAAACTCAGTGAAAATGTATGGTGCTGAGCCTGTTTTTGTTGATGTAGAACGCGAGACATTATGCCTAGACATAGATAAAGTCCGAGCTGCAATTACACCAAAAACAAAAGCGATTATGCTGGTGACGGCTAATGGTCGTTATCCTAAATCGGGTGTAGAGGCTTTTGTTGCCTTAGCAAAAGAATATAATCTAAAATTAATCGAAGATTCTGCACAGTCCCTCGGTTCATTTTATCCTGACGGCCGTCACATTGGCACCGTCGGTGATGTTGGGAGCTTTTCATTTTCTGCTCCTAAAATTATCTCGACTGGTCAGGGTGGCTGTGTCGTTACTAATGATGATGAAATTGCAGCAAGAGTTCGTCGTTTGAAGGATTTTGGACGTAGCGGTGGTGGTAACGATATTCATAGCGAGATCGGATTCAACTTCAAGTTTACTGAACTACAAGCATGCATCGGCATTGAACAGATGAAGAAGCTAGCTTGGCGAGTAGAGCGCAAGAAAGAAATACTAAAACGCTATCACTCTAATTTGAGTGGTGTAACTGGCGTACGTTTCTTCGAACAAGATTTGGAATCGACAACGCCTTGGTTTATCGATGTTATGGTCGATAGAAGAGAAGAACTACAGGATTCTTTAAAGGCGAAAGGTATTGGAACGCGAGTTATGTACCCGCCAATTAACAAGCAGGAAGCGTATCAGATCGATGGTGAGCATGAAGTGTCTAACCTTGTTGGTGAGCAAGGTTTATGGCTACCATCAGCAGGACAGCTAACAGATAAAGAAATTGATCGCATTTGTGATGCGATTAAAGAGTTTTACGCATAATGAAAGAAATAGGTGCAAAAATTGAGCGGTGGGTTAAAAGAACTATCGTAAATAAGCAATACATGCGCCTTTTGCCAAAACCTCCTGTTGAGGTTTTGGCAAGCGACTGGCCTGAATTTTATAATAGAGGTGCAAAAAAGAAAGTACTCTATTTAGCTGCAAAGTATGATTATGCTGATAAGAGTAAAGGGATTTCATACGAGGAATATAACTTCTTCTATACGTTGAAAAATATGAAGGATGTTGAGGTTATCCGCCTGGATGTCTATTCCCTATATCAGCGTTATGGTAAAGATATAACAAATCAAGTAATAAAAGAAGTTGCACTCTTAGAAGGTGTAGATAGTATTTTGTTACTTCTATTTAAAGACATCTTTAACCATGAGATGTTTAAAGACTTATCAGATAATTATGCTCTAGAAACGATACTATGGCTTTTTGATGATGATAAAAGGTATCTTGAAACAGCAGAGCTTGTAAAGTGTTTTAATAAGGTAGTTACGACAATCGCGATTCGCCATCAAGAACGGCTGGATAAAGGCCTTAATTCTATGTTGGCACAGTTTGCAGCCAATCATTATTTATATAAAGATTATGGCATGGAAAAAGAATACGATGTTGTGTTTGTTGGACAGAACTTTGGTAATCGCCAGGAATATATTGAATACTTACAGAGTAATGGTGTAGCAGTTAAGGCGTTTGGTTACGGATGGCCTGGAACAGGGCGGCTTTCTCAAGTGGAAATGATCGAGCTCTTAAATAAAGCCAAAATTTCACTGAATTTCAGTAGTTCAGCAGATAATCCTGAACTGAAATTTTTGAAAGGACGAGTGTTTGAAATACCAGCTACCGGTTCAATGTTATTGACAGAAGAATGTGAAGATTTAGATGATTATTTTGAAGTCAGCAATCATTTAGATATATTTAAAAATAAAGAGGAATTGTTGGAAAAAGTTGACTATTATCTTAAGAATCCAAAGTGCTTAGCTTCAACTTCAAATTCAGGAAAAGAGATAGTTATCAAAAAATATACTTTCGAATATTACCTAAAAGAGGTTTTGTTTACGTGATTTCTTTGCTTAATCGAATCTTGGATAGACTGAACTTTCGTGGTTTAATGTTTTTTATTTCGAATTATTATAGGTTCAAAAGTATTAAATTTCCCGTCAAAGTATATGGGTCGTATTTCATTAACAACAAGAGTGAGATAAGCTTTGGCAAGAATATAACGATTCCTCTGAAAGCTTATATATCACCTCTATCGCTTGTTGTTGGTGATAATTCTTGGTTAGGAGTTAATTGCTTTCTTTGTGGTAAAGTCAAGATTGGCTCTGATGTGATGATTGGCCCGAATGTTGTGATACCTGGAGCAAACCACCGAATATCAGATCTAGATGTGAAGATGATCAATAGTGGTTTATCAATCAAGGGTACTATTATTAAGGACGATGTCTGGATTGGTGCTAATGTGACTATTCTAGACGGTATTACTATTGGCAAAGGAGCAGTGATCGCTGCTGGCAGTGTTGTCACAAAAGATGTAGGCGATTTTGAAATTGTTGGCGGAGTTCCGGCTAAGTTAATAAGAAGACGAAATGAGTAGAATAAGTGTTATTCCATTTTATAAAACTGGCTTAAAGAATAGAATATTTAATGATAAAGAAGTATTTAATTATCCATTCATTTTAAAGAATTTCCTACAAGATCATGGATATGCTGTCGATACGGTTGATATTACATCGATTAAAGATGCTAACTATGTCATTTTTTTTGATCTTGACATGAAATACATACTTCAAGCTTTAATGTTAGGTAAATTGGACAGATGTATATATATACCGTTTGAACCACCTGTCGTTATGACACAACATGAGCCTGAAAACTTAAAGAAAATATCTAAACTCTTTTCTAAAGTTCTTACGTGGCAAGATGATTTGATCGATAATGAAAAGTTTTTAAAGTTTTTTTTTCCAATACCAGAGTTTAAGTCAATAATTGAGTTTTCCTCATTTACAGAAAAGAAGCTGTTAACAACAGTGGTTGGTTATAAGCATTCAAATCATCCTGATGAATTGTATAGTAAACGAATTGAGGCTATTAAATTTTTCGAAAAAAACCATCCTGATAGTTTTGACCTATATGGTATGGGCTGGAATAAGTCTGAGTTTATAAGCTATAAAGGACCAGTCGATGATAAGTTAACAACGATGAGCCATTATAAATTTGCGTTGTGTTACGAAAATCAATGTAATATTAATGGTTTGATAAGTGAAAAGATTTTTGACTGCTTCTATGCTAAAACAATCCCAATATTTTGGGGGGCTGAAAATGTATTAGAATACATTCCTGAAGCGTGTTTTATCGATAAACGTAATTTTGCTAGCTACGAAGAGTTGTTTGATTATATAAATTCAATGACATGCGAAGAATATAATGAAAGAGTTAATGCAATAAATGACTTTTTATCGTCTAATGAATTTAGCTACTATACAGCATCTAATTTTACAGATCGTGTTTATAAGTCATTAGTTCAAATTGATTCTAACAACAGTGCCAAGTTTGGCAAAGCTTGTTCTCTAGTTTGGTTAGTACTAAGAAAACTGAAAATTAGAATGACTCAATCTTAATTTGGTGGATAAATGAAACTTGTAAGAGATATACTGCAGAAAATTCAAAGAAGAAAGCTCTCAAAAAGTAATATATTCGGGCCAACTAATATATTTGGTCGAGGTGTAATGCTTGCATCAACAAAATGGGGGCATAATAGTGTTTGTAATGACCGTTGTGATATTTCTTCAACTGTTATAGGTAATTATTGTGGAATGGGTGCTGAAGTTATAATTGGACCAAGAAATCATATCTTCTCGAATTTTACAGCTCGTGATTTCCCTTATACAAATAATGAACATGCATATTCAGTAGGTGATGGCATATTTGATGGTTACTTTAATAAAATAGGTAATGACTGTTGGATTGGGCGCCGTTCAATAATTGTTCAAGGGGTTGAGGTTGGGAATGGTGCTGTTATAGCTGCGGGAAGTATAGTTACCAAGTCAGTACCTCCTTATGCAATTGTTGCTGGTAACCCTGCTAAGATAGTTCGTTATCGTTTTACAAAACAACAAATTAAGTCACTTGAGGAAAGTCGTTGGTTTGACTTATCTGTTGAGGAGGCTTTAAAAATTAAAGATGAATTATCGGCAATGGTGGACTTCGATGTTTCATCGCTAAAGACTAAAGCATTCAGAAAAAAGGATTTAGAAGAATAATATGAAAGATGCCTGTCTATCGTCTAAATATGATGTCATTATTTTGATTGCAGGGCGGATTTCGCAGTTATTATATTCGTTTTTAGCTATTAAGCTATTAACTAATATGCTGCCTGTGGGAGAGGTTGGTGTTTATTATTTGCTAATATCAACTATTGTTTTTGTATCTATGGTACTAGTAGCACCAGTTGGAAGTTATCATACAAAAAATCTAAATCATATACATGAAAAAAACTATTTGTTCTCTAGTTTCTTTGCTTTCGCTATTTATATTGTTGTGGCAATTATCTTGATTTTACCATTTCTTTATTGGTATCTAGAGTCGTCTGAAAGTATTGATATGAGTTTTTTTCCTATTTTTTCTTTGATCACCATTGAGCTGATTTTTGGAACTATTTCGGCAACTGTAATAAACTCATTTAATATGATTTTTCATAGAGTGCGTTTTGTGGTTTATATGAATATAGTTTTATTCTTAGGGTTATTACTCGCTCTTTGTTTTGTTCAATATTTTGAATTTTCAGCATGGTATTGGCTACTGGGGATATCGCTAGCAAAAGCAATTGCTACTTTTTTTGTAGTTCTAGATTTCAAACGGCTTTTTTGTTGTAAGGTTAATTTTAAATATATAAGGGTTGTATTGTTTTCTAGGAAACAATTACTTAAAACCACAAAGTATTGCATGCCAATTTTAATTGGTGCTCTAGCAACTTGGAGTCAAACAAATTATTATAGGTTCTATACTAGTGAGTATTTTGACTTAAGTGTATTAGCTTATTTATCCTTGGGGTTCGCAATTGCAACTAATTTATTTTCAGCTTTAGAGTCTTTAATAAATCAGTACTTTATGCCATACTTATACAAGGCAGTAAGCGATAAAAATGTTAATAGAGATGAAGTGTTCTCTTTGGTGTTCAATTCATTAATACCAATATACTTGGCTTTTGCTATTTTCTTAATGTATTTTTCACCATTGGTTATAAAGCTTATTGCAAGCACTGAATATTCCGAATCATATATATATATGTTGTTTGGGATTGGCATTGAACTTGTTCGTGTTGTTACGCGCTTATTAACGCATGTGTTTTATATAGAATCTTGTACTAAGTCTGGCATGTTGGCTTCAGTATTTGGAGGTTCGCTAGTTATTTTATTACTGACATTTTCTGTTAATATTATAACCAATGAAATTATTCTAATTCCCATTTATTTACTTTTTGGTGCATCGGCTTCTTTAATTATTGTCCTTTTAAAATTAAGAAGACTAGTCAAAATAAATTTTAATATAACAAACTTTATTACTGTTTCACTTTTTTCTCTTTGTTTGTATCTTATTCCTTTTTCTTTGGATGAAGGTTTGTTTTATTATGCTTTATTTATAGCAATTGCCTTTTGTTATTTTATTGGGATTCAATACTATTTCAATAAAAGTATTTTTTCAAAGTTGGCTTGATTTATTAACACTCGTGGGAATTGAAATGAATGTTCGAACGCCATTGGTAAGTTGTATTTTACCAGTTTATAACGCTGAAGAATATCTATCGGAATCGTTAGATAGTATATTGTCTCAAACCGAATCTGACTTTGAGTTGATCATAATTAATGATGGTTCAACAGACAAATCATTATCAATTATTGAGAAATTTGCCCAACAAGATTCACGGATAAGGTTCTTAGACCGTGAAAATAAGGGGTTGAACTATTCGCTAAATGAAGCTCTCTCATTATCGAGAGGCGTTTTTATCGCAAGAATGGATGCTGATGACGTTAGTTTGCCAACGCGTTTTGAGAAGCAACTGAACCTATTAGAGTCTTCAGAGGCAGATATATGTGGTTGTCATTTTTTGTCGATTGACGAAAACAGTAAAAAAATTGATTCGACAATAGTACCTCTTACCTCAGATGCAATATTGACTAATCTATGTATCACTGTACCTTTTGCGCATGGTTCTGTCATGATACGGAAAGAATTCTTATTGCAGTATGGCCTTAAATACGGAATGAGAGATCACACTACAGCAGAAGATTATGATTTGTGGATCCAAATGTATGAGAAAAAGGCAAAATTCTGCAATGTTGATGATTACTTATTTGAATATAGAGACTATGGTAATTCGATTTCAAAATCTAATTCGAGAAATCTGAAAAACGATGCTAAAGCATTATCGCGACAAATGTTTAATAACCATTCCGAAGATATTAAATCTTCTATTAGCGATATGCTAAAGCTCTCTTTATCTCAAGAAGAGAAAAATTACGTTATAGCATGTTCTCTTTATCTTTTTATTTTCGGAAAGAGTACTATATTCTGCTCGGTCTTACGCAAGATGCCCATAAAAAATTTAGTTGTTACAGGGACTAAATTTTTATCTGGAAGATTTTTCTAATCTTATAATAAAAGAGTGCTATTATTTTGAGCTCCATTCTCGATGTCAAATTTGATAAATACTCCATTTTGTGGTTTTTTGTTATTACTTATGTGCTTATTGATTGCATAACAGGTTTTACAGTACAGCAAATTGGCATTGATTTGAAACTTTCTCAATTATTGAAAGTCGCATTGTTTGTAACTTTTGTCATTTATGTTATTGAATATAATGTGAAGCTGTCTTTGTTACTGGTTTTTTTATTGCTATGGTTATTAGTTAATCCAACTAGAATGGTGTTTTCATATAACTCGTTCAACGCATTATCATATGATTTTCCTGCTGCGCTCAGGGTTTTCATGATAATTTTATCGCCAGTTTTTTTTGTGCTTTTTGCAAAGCAGAATCATGATAAATTTCTAGTTTATGCTCGTCGAACAATGCACTTTAGCTTCGTTGTTATTTGTTTGAATATTTTGTCTGGTTATTTAGGGTTTGGCTTTCATACTTACCCTGTAGCAGAGGTCGGATTCAAAGGTTTCTTTTTTGCTGGTAATGAATTAAGTGCATTGTTTATTCTCTTTTCTAGTTTTTTTCTATTCGAAGTTTGGGAAAAGAAAGGAATAAGCATATCTTACTTTATTTGGTCTGTCTTTGTTTTATTTACAGGGTATTCAATAGGAACAAAAACAGGCGCTTTTTTTGGCCTTATATCTGTATTTATGATTCCTCTCGCTTCTTACGCGGCAAAGGGAAATGGTATAAAAGTATTATCTACTATTGTTTTCAGCTCATTGGTTTTGGTAATAAGCTTTTACTTGATGTTTTCTCTAATACAAAATACCGTGCTTTATGAGAAATTTTCTTGGATTCTTGAAAATAGAGGTCTGTCAGGATTGATTTTTTCCGGCCGTGACCGATACTTATTTGACTTTTTTGATAGAATGGATAATTCGCAAGGTATATTAAGCTTTATATTTGGTATTGGCTCTGGTGTCCCTCAATACCAATTTAAAACTATAGAAATTGATTTCTTTGACTTGGTTATGTACTTTGGTATTCCAACTGCTTTTTTATACTTTATTTTTGCTATTTTCTCAGTTTTAGCTCCTCTAATTCTGTTAACAAAACGCCCGTATGCTCCAGTATTACTAGTTGTTAATTTTACATTCTTATTTTTATCCTTTCTTTCTGGTCATATTTGGACATCCGGAATGTTAGGTATCGGTTGGGGAGTATTTAATGCATTCCTGGTGATTAAGGAGGCAACGCCAAACTCTCCAGAGTTTTCGGAGAGCTCTGATGGGTATTATCAGTATCAGAAATGATATGTCATCATTAATTATCTGACATATAAATGGCTATTAAACGAAGGTTGTCTTATTTATCGTACTTATACCTTTTGTGAGTAATAATGGTTTTTTACTCAGGTGTAAGGTCAGGAGATGTCTTGAGTATTTTCAGTTTGTTGAGGTATACATGAGCAAAAAGGTTTTATATGTTACCAATATGTGGCCAACACATAAAACTCCTTGGCTAGGAACTTTTGTAAAGACACAGGTAGACTCGCTGAATGATATTGGATTAGATATTGATGTATATAACATCAGTTCAAAAAAGTCAGAAGGCTCAAATCTAAATTATATTAAAGCGGTGATATATCTGTTTTTTAAGTTATTAAAAGGCAAGTACGACTGTATTCATCTACAGCATTGGATTTGTTGGGTTGTTGTTTTGCCTGTTTTTTGGGTGAGAAAAGTTTATACAGTTCATGAGGGTGAATTTTTTCTTGGTGGTTACAGAAAGTTTTTTATAAACCTAGCTATAAAGTTTTCTAGTAAGGTTATCTTTGTTAATCAGTATATGTATAGGGAATATATCAAGAGAGATGAATCTAATAACGATAAGTATTTCTTTATTCCCTGTGGTGTTGATGAAGCTAAGTTTTATAAGCTTGGAAGAGATGAGTGCAAGAAAAAACTAGGCTTAAGAGCCGATAAAAAGTACATATTCTTTCCTGCTAGTCCATACCGTAAAGAAAAGAATGCTGCCTTTTTAGAAGCATGGAACGAAAGGTATAACGGTTGCGAAAATTGCAATGTCGAGATAATTTGGGGTGGTTCTATTTCATATGATTTGATGCCAACTTGGATGTCTGCAAGTCACTGTGTGTTAACCTTGGGTGACTACGAATCGGATGGCATGGTTGTAAAGGAATCGATTTCCTGCGGTACACCCGTAATTTCATTCGATGTGGGTAATTCAAATCTATATATTGAATCTGAACAATGTGGAACAGTAATTAAACGCAATCTGGCAGAGCTTGATAAAGCTATTACTAAAGTTATAACCCTTGAAGAAAGTGATAAATCATTACTTAATCATTCATATAATTTAGTCAATACGGCACATTCTGTGAAAGCTGTATATTCAACACTGGCCCGAAGCCAGTAAAGGTAATGAGACTATGAGAAAGCCTATTCCCGAGTGTTTTGGATTAAAGTTTTTAGGGTATTCGATTGAAGAGTTAGACTATCTTTTGCTTCGTGATAACTTTGAACATATTTCAACTGTTAATGCAGAGTTTATAGTTACGGCTTATGAAAATAATGATGATAGATTTCTCAATATTTTAAAAAATTCAATTTGTACTATGGATGGTGAAATACCATTATGGATAGCAAAGCTAGTCGGAAAGGAAACTAAGCTTTTAAATAAAGTATCAGGTTCTTCATACTCTACACACTTGCTTGAACTTTGTGCAGAAAAAAAACTCAAGGTTTTTTTCTTAGGAGGAAACAGTAGTTCAATTGAGAGTTTACTGAATATTTATCCTGATAGAAATCTTATTGACGCGTATAGTCCTAAGTTTGAAGATTACCCTTTTTCTCAGTCTAATACTAACGAAATACGTTCTAAGCTAAGTAAGTTCAAACCAGATGTATTACTTGTTGGTTTTGGTGCTCAAAAACAGGAATTCTGGATTGATGATAATAAATCATATCTTGAATCAATCGGTGTACGAGCTTCAATAGGAGTCGGTGGTACTTTTGAGTTCTTATCTGGTGGGATTTCTAGAGCCCCAGAATTAGTTCAAAAGTTAGGCTTGGAATCGATTTATCGTTTAGCTCAACAGCCGTCATTGTATAGAATAAAGCGGATAATAAAGTCTCTGAAAGTCTTTTTATATATAAACAAATAGTTTTGTGAGGAACGATGAGAAAAGTATTGTTATTTCTATACCATTTTTTTGATAAAAAAGTGAAAGCTTTCTTTGCAATTTTAAACTTGAGCATTTTTAAAAGCTATTTGTTTTTTTTGACTAAGGCTAAGAATGTAGACGTTGCTATCGGGAAAGTTAATTTGGTTGGTCTACCTGTTATTACAGCGGCCTCGAACTCTATACTTAGAGTTGGTGACAATGTTACCTTTGTATCATCTAGGTACTTTAACCCAATCGGGCTTAATAAACGTACAAATATAAGGTTGCTCAGAAATAAATCAAAATTAGTGATTGGTAATAATACTGGTTTGAGTGGCGTTACTATTTGTTGTGAGAAAGAAATTACGATTGGCAACAATGTAGGATTCGGGGCTAACTGTATAATAATCGATACTGATTTTCATAATTTCAGGGCAAAAGAGCAAAAAGATTTTGATGATCCTGCTCTTGTGCCTGTTGAACCTGTTGTCATAGAAGATAATGTTAAAATAGGAATGAATGTAACTATTTTGAAAGGTGTATCTATTGGCAATGGGACTATAATTGCAGCAAATTCAACTGTAGTTAAAAGTTGTCCACCGGATTCTTTTCTTGCGGGTAATCCTGCTAAGATTATTAACTAAGTTTGACAAAATTAGATGTTAATTGCTATTGACCTTTAATAATTGTACAGATTATTTTAAATAAGCATTTAGTCATTATTGGATATAGAATGATTCTACCTATAGTTATGGCTGGCGGCACTGGAAGTCGTCTTTGGCCTTTATCTCGAGAGTATTACCCAAAACAGTTCTTAACTGTTGAGGGGAACCTTTCAATGCTTCAGCAAACATTCGCTCGTCTTGATGGCATTGAGCATAAAGACCCATTATTAATTTGTAATGAAGACCACCGCTTTATTGCAGCAGAACAGGTTCGTGT
>Ga0070724_10001160_pt1 | contig 16225 bp, 13 predicted proteins | sample tdDd001_FD_67278 | JGI IMG/M metagenome (GOLD analysis project Ga0070724, IMG submission 67278) | Marine sediment microbial communities from the Atlantic coast under amendment with organic carbon and nitrate - tdDd00.1 | ecosystem: Environmental > Aquatic > Marine > Coastal > Sediment | place... | reverse complement strand
GACATTTTTGTATGATAACTTTCAGCCTTCTTAGGATAAGTACCAGCATAATAGGGATCAAAGTACATCCATGGGCCAGTCTGATAATAGGTGTCTAAGGCTTCTAAATCCTCAGGACTTTCAGTTCTTGCATAACCTGGTGAAAAAGCAATACTCGAACCAATCATCCCGTCATAATTTAGGCTTTTATATTTTAAAACAGTATGAGCATGTGCCATTGCTGTATGATGATAAGCTTTTATAAAGGCTGCTTCGTCTTTTATTCCAGGAGGATGGATTCCCATGCTGTAACCGAGTTGTGTAAATATATTGGGTTCATTCATTACAATCCAGTGTTTAACACGGTCACCGAATGTTTTAAAACAAACCTCAGCATAATCAACAAAATCCTCGACAATCTTTGGAGACAACCATCCTTTGTATTCATCTTCAAGACATTGGGGTAAATCCCAGTGATATAGAGTTACCAGCGGAGTGATATTATTTTCCACTAGTAAATCAATTAGTCTGTTGTAAAAAGCTAAACCCTTTTCATTTACATTCCCACGCCCTAAGGGGAGTATCCTTGTCCAGGCAATAGAAAACCTGTAGGCTTTCAGCCCCATGTCCGCCATGAGTTGTACGTCTTCTTCCAACTTATTATAGTGGTCTGCTGCTATATCTCCGTTGGTACCTCCGTATGTTTTACCTGGCATATGAGCCCAAATATCCCAAACCGAAATGCCTTTTCCATCTGTCTGGTGTGCTCCTTCTACTTGATAGGCAGCAGATGCAGCTCCCCATAAAAACTTATCATTAAACATTTATGCCTCCAAATTCAAATCTAACTGTATACGTTTATAAGACACATCCAACATGACATCTAGTAAAATATGCAGTGCTCCAGATAGTAAAAATAGGTTTATGGCTGGAATATACCTACCGATTTCTATCCCAATAACGACTGCACCAATAAAACCAACAGAAAGCAGTAAATTTCTGTTGCCAATAATCCATGCCAATTTTAATGCACGTATACTACTCACTTCAAAACGCGAAAGAATTGCAAAAACAAAAATGGTCACCACTACAAGTTGGAATAATAATGGCCACTGAACCATCCAAAGTACAGACTGGATTCCCCCAAGAGGTGAAAAGTTCAAGACATTATATACGGTCATACCCACAACAATAAGTAAGACGCTCCACACCTTGGTTGCAGGTTTAAAATACATTTTGAAAGACATGACAAAATGACGGAAAATATCATCTTGTCCGCTCTCTCTCAGGTAGTGAACTGTACTCAAACTCGCTGTACTTGCAGCTCCCATGGTTATAACCGGTAAACTGAACAAAACAAAAAGTGCATTTAACATCATAGTCCTATAAATCCATGTTGTAATATTTCTTATATTAAAATGCTCCATTATCGTCCTCCATTTCTGTAGCGACAACCTAGGCATGTAAACTCATTGACTCACATACCAAATACATTTGTACAAATGAACCTGACACCCAAAAGGGTATCAGGCTCACATAAGTACTAGTTATTTGCTTCTAACCACGCATCAAGCTGTCTTTGTTTTTCTGCAATAATCTTATCAGCGCCTGCTTCTTTAAACGCCTCAATTGCTTTTGGTAAATATTCATCTGGATCTACAGTGCCTGTTTCAAGTGCAGGTACAAATTGACCCCAAACGTTATTACATGCAGCAATTTCATTTTTTACTTTTGCTGGATCAAAGATAAATCCAAGTGTTTTGGTCCCTGTTGCATCCCCATTAAAGGCTTTAAACTTATCCCACTTCTGAGGATCTTCATTTGACCATAGGTAATTAATAAATTGGTTACCAAACATCCACGGTGTACCAGGGTTATACTTGTCACTTTCAGGACCCGGCTTAATAATTGCACCCTCTGTTTTAACATAGTGTGTATTTTCAATACCGAAGTTAATTAAGTTGTTAAAGTAATCATCTGTATTAAAGAGTTCAAGTACCATCATTGCACGTTCAGGATGATCTGAAGTTGTTGAAATAGCTTGCATAGAACCTGATGTGTCACGGTTTGAGATAACTGGATTCGTAATTTCTACTTGAACCCACTCATAACCTGTAGAGATAGTCATTTCGTCTGCTTTACCTGGCTTTAGAGATTTAACTGATGCAAAAATCTTACCTGCAGTTAAATCAGCATTAAAGTCCGTTACAGTTGCAGCGTCTTTTCTGATGTAACCTTTATCATAATAGTCATGCATAGTCATAAATAGCTTTAATGTTTCTGCTGATTCAAACTCGTTAAATACTTTCATATCGCCAGAGTCATTCCAAACAACGCCTGGGTAGCGGTCATCACCAATTCGGTCAAAGTCTAAAAGTTTAAATGGTGACTCCCCGTCTAAAGCTTCAAGAGCATACATACCTGGTTCATTGTCATTGATTACCTTTAACATAGGTTCAATATCTTGAAGTGTTTTAATCTTAGCAACATCAAAATCATACTTTTCGATGAGGTCTTTTCTAATAATGAAACCCCACTGGTGTGCTTTTTCCTTATTTGCTGGGATGGCATAGTTCACACCGTCTATTTCTGAACCCGATAAGAAGTCAGCCCCCAACATAGCTTTCGTCTTTGGCGCATATTGGTCAAATAAATCATTTAGGGGTACAAAAGCACCTTTAACGGCTTGTTGCTGGTAGTTATTTGTCCATGAAGATGTAAAACAAATATCAAATTGCTCACGTGCTGCAATCATTGTACGCATTTTCTGGTCGTAACTGCCCCAGTCATAACACTGTAGAGTAAGGTTTACATTTAACCCTTGTTCATCTAAATACAAATTAGCAGCTTCTTCAACTTTAGCAACATCTTCTTGCTGGCCGTTACCTATGAAGTACCATGTAAGTTCAACAGGTTCAAGCGCTTTAGCAGAACCACCTTCACCTGAAGTGTTTTCTACATTTGTTTCCCCGCTTGTTTCTGCACTTGGACTGCCTGAACATCCTGCCAACACGGAGATCATCAGTGCCATAACAATAAGTAAACTCAAAGCTTTTTTCATTTGTTTCTCCCCTATTCTTATTCTATGTTTTGCCTATATACAGAGTTAATACATGGCTCTCAATTCACATGTATCAACTTTTATACACCTTAAACGTCCTAGCTCTTACCCTTTAACAGACCCAACTGTAAGCCCCGCTACGAAATACTTTTGGAAGAAGGGGTAAGCAAAGATAATAGGTCCAATTGCTATAATAGCCATGGCCATTCGAGCCGTTTGGGATGGTATATTTGCAAGGAGCTCTGACACATTTCCAAGTGTGTTCGATTGAGATACCAAGTAAGTTATACTCCTATCCACCCTGTACATCATGTACTGCAAATTGAAAAGTTTCTCATCAGTTATGAATAAAAGTGGTGAGTACCAATCATTCCAGTAGAATAGAACATTAAACAAACCGATTGTCGCTAAAGATGGCTTTGACAGCGGTAATACGATTCTAGTAAAAATTCTAAACTCACTGGCACCATCAATCTTGGCAGCTTCAATAATACTCAGTGGAATGGTCGTCTGGAAAAAGGTACGCATTATAAGTACATACAGTGGTGTAAAGAGTCCAGGCAGTATCATTGCAAATACTGAGTTTTTCAGATGTAAAACGTTAACATACACCATGTACCAAGGTACTAAACCTGCATTAAATAACATGGTGAAAAAAACTAAAAAGGTAAATAGACTTCTGTGCTGAAAATCTTTTCTTGACAGTGGATATGCATAGAGTGAAATCACTGCTAGACTTAACAAACTTCCCACAACTGTGACAAAAATTGTAACACCATAAGCTCTTAATATGTCCGCTGCATCTTTTAACACATATTCATAAGCTTCAAGGCTCACTTGTGCAGGTATCAATCGGTATCCAACCTGACTAATCACAGTTTCATTGGTTAAAGAAACCGAAATGACTAGAAGTATTGGAAATATGCAAGCTATACAAGCAAGTATCATAATGATGTTAAGAACAATGTCTGTACTCTTTTTAATTTTGATCGCTTGATCAAGGGATTCCTTTTTCGATTTTGACTTTTTTAAGGTTAATGTGCCTTCCATAATGCCTCCTTACATCAGCGCCTGATCGGGATCAATCCGACGTACAACATAGTTGGAGATCATAACCAGTGAAAAGCCAATCACCGCTTGATATAGGCCACTGGCTGCCGCCATACCTATGTCTCCTGACTGAGTCAGCGCCCTGTAAACATACGTGTCAATTACATTTGTTACGTTATACAAAACGCCCATGTTTTTTGGAATGTTCCAGAACAGCCCAAAGTCACCATAGAATATACGACCAACCTTTAACAGTGTAACGATCGATATTACCGGTGCAATACTTGGAATGGTAATGTGTCTAATCTGTTGCCACCTTGTTGCACCATCCACGGCTGCAGCTTCATACATAGACTTGTCTATCGATACAATTGCAGCTAAGAAAATAATGCTGTCGTATCCAGTCCATTTCCAGGTGTTTACAGCAACCAATATAAATGGCCATACCACAGGTTCGGTATACCAGTTTATTGGTTCAAGTCCCCATCCTATCAACAAGTTATTTAATGCTCCCATGTCTACACTGAGAAGGGAGAATACTAAGTAACTCACAACTACCCACGACAAAAAGTAAGGTAAGAAGAAGATAGATTGATAGACTTTAGCCAGTTTTTGGTTTCTCAGTTCAGCCAAAGCAATGGCTAAAGCGAGTGCTACGGTCATAGATATCAAGATAAATGTCGTATTATAAAGCAGTGTGTTTCTAGTAATGACAAATGCTTGATCTGAACCGAACAGATACTCGAAGTTTCCAAACCCTACCCAGTCGCTGCCCCAGAACCCTTTGGCATAGTTATAGTCTTTAAAAGCAAGTAACATACCACCCATAGGTAGGTAATTGTTCGCTAATAATGCTACGAGACCAGGGATCAGCATCAGGTAGAGAGGGAGATTTCTTTTAATGGTTTTCATGAATTCACCTCGTCTATAAGTTCTAACTTAATGGTATAGGAAAACGCTTCTTTTCAGAATGGATGTCCTTGTCTCCTTTGTTCACATTGTTGTCGAATAGATGGCACAAAAGTACAACAAAAAAACACACAATCTATATTTAAGATTGTGTGTTTCTATAAAGTTCAATATCTTGCTTTAATATTTTGTCTTTATGTATGTCCATGTTCTTCCCTATATTGAGAAGGGGTCAAACCAACATGTTTTTTAAATGTTCTTGAAAAATAATGGGGGTCCGACAGGCCAATCTGGTCCGCAATTTCATAAAGTTTCATATCGGAATCTACAAGATACTCTTTGGCTTTATCCATGCGGTAATCCGTTAAATACTCTGAAAAGTTTTTGCCCGTCTCTCTTTTAAACAAACGACTTAGATAATAGGTTGAAATACTTACATGTTCTGCAACCTCTTTTAAAGAGATGTTTTCACTATACCGTGACTCCATATAGGTCATGGCTTTTACCACTAAAGTATCAATACTATTATTTTGTGCTTCGTTTCTATTCTCTGCAACCTGCACAGACCACTTTGCAAGCAGGTCATAAATAGCCTCTATTTCTCTTCTTTCTTTAAAGGTTTCCTGTATATGCATGGCATCCATATTAAAGATATCATGGGTAAGATCCGGGTGCATTAAAACATAGTTGAATACGTCATAACTAAGACGCACAAAGAAATCCTGAATATCAAATGCTTTAAAACAGTGGTCTGTTTCGTAGGCTTTTTTCATTTTATTAAGTTGAGCCTGAACAGAATCCACATTGCCCACTTGAATGGCATTTGTAAATGATGTTTGGAAAGGGGTCATAATACTTATATCATCGTACTCTTCCGTCATGAAGTCTTGAGTAAGTAGGATTGCCCCAGATCCAAGGTAATGTTTGTACTCAATGGTCTTAAAACATTCACTGGCCTTTTGATATAAATCTATAAGTCCAGATCCTTTTGTGCTCAGAGCACTGTCAAGCTCCATATCAAATACACCTTTTATCATATCCATAAATGCTTCAATTTTTTCAATTAGAACTTCGTCGTCATTTTTATCCTCTACATTTTCACCTCTAGTTTGTAAGGAGAACAAAATACGATGGTTGCCAATGTCTATAGGTGTTACAGTATACGCTCCTCCAAAGGTCTCAGTAAATGCATTTCTTAATCCCAGTTTGTTTAATTGTCTGTTATAGGCATCAGAGTGGTCGCCAATCTCAATAAGAAGTAACTTAAAATCTGCTAACTCAAATCCAAACAACTTCATTTCTTCTATAAATGCACTATCTACAGAACTCACTCGAAAAACCACATCTCTTAAGCGTTTTTCAAGTAGGGCTGGTCTGGCTTTTTTGAACAGGCGCTCTAACTTATCAAGGGTCTCCCTGTTTTTCTTTTGTTCATTTAAGGCATTTATAGCCTTCTGAACACAGTCCTGAATGGCACCCAACTTTGTTGGTTTAAGTAAATAATCACTGGCACCTAATCGGAGGGCTTCCTGTATATACTCAAAATCTCTATAACCCGTTAATACTATAATTTGAGCTTGAGGCACAACTTCCAAGGTTTCACGAATCATTTCTAATCCATTCATTTCCGGCATATGTATGTCCGTAAGTATAATGTCGGGTTTTTCTTGTATAATCAGTTTTTTGCCCTCTAAACCGTTACCAGCTTCGCCAATGACATTACATCCTAGATCATGCCAGCGTATAACATTAACCATACCTTTTCTTACAATAGGTTCGTCATCAATTATTAGAACTTTATACATGGGTTTGATCTCCTTTCATCGGGAGATTCAGGGTTACTTTTGTATACACATCTGCTTCGCTCTCAATATCTAAACCATAGGTTGCTCCATACAAAAGTTTAAGCCTTCTGTTCACATTGTTCATCCCAATCCAGTGACCATGAGATGGACTTTTATTGTCAGGTGTTTTACTCCGACTTAACTGATGCGAAGACACACTCATTTCCGACAAGTCTTCTAACCTGGATTTTAAAGCGACTAAATCTTCTTTTTTTATACCCTTTCCATTGTCAGTCACTTGAATGGATAAAAGGTCATTATGACAAACAGCTTGAATGGATATTTTCCCCACTCGACTCTGTCTTGTGACCCCGTGTTCTATTGCATTTTCAACAATTGGTTGTAAAATCAACCTTGGTACTTGTATCCCTTCAGCTCGATCTTCAACATTCCAAGTTACTTCAAGCTGGTCACCTAAACGGTGGTTCATTATAGACAGATAACTTCTAACATATTCTAGTTCCAACTTTAAAGGTATTAAACTGCTGTCTCCAGATAAACTGCCCTCCATTACTGTTGAAAGAGATGTTACCATATCACTTATCTCTGGAACGTCAGCTAGCTGAGCTTGCCAGTTTATTGTCTCCAAGGTATTAAACAAAAAATGCGGATTAATTTGAGCCTGTAAAGCCCTTACCTGACTTTCCTTACGGTGTAATTGCTCCTCGTATATGTTTTTCATCAAATGGTCAATCTCAGTTGTCATTGATTCTAAGTTCTCAGCAAGAAATCCAATTTCGTCTTTTCGACCTAAAGGGGTATGTTCTACAAGTTGTCCCTGTTTATAGGCCTTCATACGTTCAATAACAGTATGAATAGGACTTGCAATATCCAGTGAAACCATTAACGACAATATGCTCAAGAGCAGTATCATTGGTATTAATATGGTCCACATCCAGTTTTGCAAATTTGAGAATTCTTTTGTCAGCGCTGACCTTGAAAAGGATGATAAGACGACCCAGTCTGCCACATTTAAACGTCTGTACGAAACAACCTGATCCACACTTTCATTCATCACCACGCCACCATATTTGTCATACTGGTCTGGTATAAGATGAAGTGGTGAGATCGCACTGGACTCACTTTCAAAAATGACACGTTTGTCATTGGTTGTGATCATAATATTCCTTAAAATATCAGATCGCATTTCACTATAAGATGTTTTTAAAGGTTCCATATTCACCAAAATAACCATTAGGCCAATTTCTTCATAGGTGTCATTGTCATTAATCAGTCTAGCCAAAAACACATGGGTGTCTTCACCCTCAGACTCTACTTGCCAAACTACGCCACCATTTTGCGCCCTTGCCTTAGGTAATAATGTAGCGTAAGGTACAATATCTTCAATGTTTGCACGTCCGCTGCTGGCATCGTAAGAATGGATTTGACCATCTTGGGCTATGATGGTTATAGACTGGATAGCCTCATAAGAAATAGCCCGCTTTCTTAAAATGTTTTTGAGTCGATTAACTTTTCCGTAGTATTCAAAAACATCACTTCTTTCATCGTTTAAAACCTCATACACTTCCTGATCTAGAAGCAAATCACGGGACAAAACCGAAACATTGTTCATATAGTCATCCACACGCAGTTCTATGTTTTTTAACATATCCAGCGACAGCTCCACTGCATGTGATTCCATTATGTTTTCTGTCTTCTGGTAGTATATAAAACCTAAAAAAACCAGGGGCAGAAAGACTTGAACATAAAGAAGCAGAAGTAATTTGTACTTAATAGATAAATTTTTATACTTATCTTTAAACATCAATCTTCGCTCCCCTCTTCTGGTGGTGCTTGCTTCATAGTTTGATTGTGCTCATCTAGTTGGTTTTGTTTATCTAGTTGGTGTTCCTTATCCAGTGATTCTTCTTCCTCTGATTGATCTTGTACAAATGTGCTTTTTAGATAGACTTCTTTATTAAGTTCTCCTTCTAAATAGGAAACTAAATTCCCAACAAACATGGTCTCCCACAAAGACCTGTCAACCACATGGTCCACAGGTACAGACAAGATATCTGCATTTCTTACCGTGTTTAAACTTTCTTTACCAACTCCGCTCAAATATGCGTCAGACGCTTTCAAACTACTTGTGAATCCTGGGAGAATGGAAAAGGACTTTGCACTCTCTGCCGATGTCAAAAACTTTAAAAACTTAAGACTGGCCTCACGTTTTTTCTGGTCATTATAAGCGTTTTGACTGATATGGAAATTACCATTCCCTATCCCATATATTACACGGCTTGGATCATCTGCATTGAGTTTAGGCGTTGCTAAAAATCCAACATCCTGGTTTTCTAATAGTTCCTGGTCTAAAAACCATGACCCTTGAAATATCATTGCGGCTTTTCCATTTCTAAATAACTGGTTTCGTCCATAATCATCTAAAACAGCATAATCATTTGGAAAAGCTTTCATTTTTTCTAAATTTTCAACAATATCTATGGCCTCTCCTGCTGCACTTAATAGTTTTTCTTGTAATAAAAAATCATCCCCATCTATGGCACTTTCGACATAAGTTGGGGTGAACTTACCTTTACTCGCTACCATAAGATTTTGAATGAGGAAACTCCCCTCTGGGGTTGCATTAAAGGCTATTGGAACAACACCACGGTTTCTAAAACTGCGCACGACGACATACAGTTCCTCTATTGTTTTAGGTTTTTTCACACGGTATTTATCGAATAATTTTTCGTTAATAAACAAACCTTCATAAATCATTTCGAAAGGGATACTATATAAAGACTCTTCAGACATAAAATTATTGTAGACCGTTTCATCAAATCCATTTTCCCACGATGGATCAAAATCCATATCTGTTCTCAGATTGGCAATTTTACCTTTTTCAATTAACACATCTAGGTCTGAGCCGGGCCATAGTCCAAACACATCTGGTGGCTCGTTGGATGCAAACCCTGTTTTGAGTGTATATAAAAAATCTTCACCTGCAAGGGACATGTCAATTACTTCAATGTCTGGATGGTCCTTATTAAATTGTCGTATCAGTGTATCAATAATCACAGACTTTGAATCCACCCCAGCCCAGGAGCTCATGAAATAAATTTTAGTAATATCTTTGCTTTCGTCTTCTACAAGATACTGGTCCCTAGGGGCCATAACCTGAACTATGCTTATTATTAAAATGGCAATCAAAATGCCAATAATCCCACTTGTAACAATCTTTCTCATATATGCCTCACAGAGTTATCCTCTCACTTGTATGCGTAATAGTGTTTTTGATTAATAGTGTGTTTTTGATTCATACTATGTTCCTGAATAAAAATACATTGGTGTAAAAGTAGCCTTTTGAATTTATAATATGCTCTTGTAGTATCTTCTTATAATTATATCCTAGATTAACCGAGCAAACCCTGCAATATCTTGTCCATCTCACTGTATAAGTGCAAGATAATACAAAATAAAACCACATAACAATTGTTATGCGGTCTACATATTTACATTATTCAATTATCACTTTAATTGTTTTTAACTGAACATCATCCATATCAGTCAGCATGGTGTCTTCAGACTTAAGAAATTCAATATAGTCAATAACTTCCTGAGAAATATACTCTCCGGGGGTAACAACTGGGATACCTGGTGGATAAGCCATCACTGACTCCCCACTAATATGTCCTAAAGCTGCTTCTAAGCTAACTTTTTCTTTATCTGCATAAAAGGCCTCTCTGGGTGAAAGTACAAGTTCAACCGAATGAGGTTTAGATGTAACTTGGTTCATTTTTTTAAACTCAAAATGTTTATCTGAAATGTCTTGCAATGCTTTAACAAGGGCTTGTAAACTCTTGTCACAGTCGCCAAGGCTTACAATGGCTAAAATATTATCCGGATCACCTAATTCCATCTGAATACCGTAGTCCTCACGAAGCATGTCATACACTTTAAAACCAGTCAGTCCTAGTCCAGAAACATTAACAACTAACTTTGTTTCATCAAATGTGTGTGTACCTAGGCCACTTTCAAGTTCTTTCCCAAATGCATACAAACCCTTCATCTTATTGATTTTTTCCCGGGCTTTTCTACAATGTTCAAGTACGGTAGTCAAAAGCTGATTTCCCTCTAAAGCTAGATTTTTTCTAGCAACATCTAAACTCGTCATCAACAAATAAGAAGCACTGGTTGTTTGATTCAAATTTATGATTTTACGAATGTACTTTCCATCTACACGCTCACCTTTTTTTATAAGGGCTGAGGATTGTGTTAATGAGCCTCCAGTTTTATGAAGACTAACTGCTGACATATCTGCCCCTGCCTCCATTGCGCTAACCGGAAGGTCCTCATGAAAGTGTAAATGTGCCCCATGGGCTTCATCTACAAGCACTAACATATTATGGACATGGGCTAACTTAACTATAGCTTTTAAATCAGAAGTTGACCCATAGTAAGTTGGATTAATCAGAAACACAGCTTTTGCTTCTGGATTATTTTCAATTGCCTTTTTTATAGCATCTACTTCTACGCCCAGTGCAATTCCCAGTCCATCATGGAACTCAGGCTGTACATACACAGGACGTGCTCCGGACATAATCAGTCCATTTGTAGCAGATTTATGTGCGTTTCTCGGTAGTATTATTTTATCTCCAGGTGCACACACACTCATGATCATGGCTTGTACACCGGCACTTGTTCCATTAACTAAGAAAAATGCCTCATCTGCATCATAAGCTTGTGCTAAGAGAGCTTCAGCTTCAGCAATTACACCTGTCGGATTTCCTAAGTTGTCTAAACACTTCATGGAGTTTACATCCACTTGCATGACACGTTCACCTAAGAAATCTCTGAGTTCTGGTATACCTTTACCATGTTTATGACCTGGTACATCAAAAGGGATAACACCTTCACTATGATAGGATTTAACTGCATCAAGGAGTGGTGTTTTGCTCTGTAACATTTTAACGCCCCCTTAGAATTGCCAATGTCAATTCACGTAAAACTTTACAAGCAGCTGCTGTGGAGGCTCCCGATACATCGTACTGAGGTGCTAACTCAACCACATCTGCTCCAACTATATTAAGACCACTTAAAATCTGTGTCACTGCCATCATTTCTTTAAATGTTAGACCACCTGGCTCAGGAGTACCCGTTCCAGGAAATATAGATGGGTCCATTACATCTAAATCTATGGTTACGTATACAGGTGTTTGTCCTATACTTTTTACAACATCTGACAAAGTATTTGCTGAAAACTTCTCCATGTTTGTATGGCTTTTCCCAAATTCGAATTCTGTCCGTTCACCAGACCGAATACCAAATTGATAAATTCGGTTATCCCCAATAATGTCCCATACACGTCTAATAACGGTAGCATGAGAGTACGGTTCATCCATATAATCGTCTCTTAAATCAGCATGTGCATCAAAGTGTAACACGATTAAGTCATCGAATTTTTCTGCTGCCGCTTTGATTGGACCATAAGAAACCAAGTGTTCACCACCTACCATAAGTGGCACTTTCCCAGCTTCAAGTATTTCTTTTGTCATGTCGTAAATCATTTCTAATCCACGCATTTTTGCTCCAAATGGTAAGTCGAGATCCCCTGCATCAAAGAGGTCATAGTCTGTCAGGTCCATATCTAGGTATGGACTATAAGTCTCTAAACCTTCAAAATCTTGTCGCATTTGTGCTGGACCAAATCTAGTTCCAGGTCTGTAGGACACAGTCCCATCAAATGGTGCTCCAAAAACAACCAGATCTGATGCCTCGTAATCTGACTCAAATCCCATGTATGTCATGACATTCTTATGCATTGTCTTCCACTTCTTTCATCATTTTACGTACGAAGTTTGGCAACATAAATGCACCTCTATGAATATCTGTATTGTAGTACAATGTATCCAGTCCCAGTGCATTCCATTCATCAATTCGGTCATTCTTTAAAGGGTCAACACCTTTTGAGGCAAAGCCAAATAACCAGTGGCCAGAAGGATACGTTGGTATATGGAACTGATAAATTTTAGAAACCGGAAATAGGTTTGAAATTTTACCGTAAGCACGTTTAAACTCACGAATATCTCTAGCGTAATAAGGGCTTTCGTTCTGATTAACTAAAATACCATTATCACTTAATGTATTAAAACAATCTGTATAAAATTCAGTAGAAAACAATCCTTCTCCAGGACCAATTGGATCTGTTGAATCTACAATGATCAAATCGTATGCTGCTTTCTTATTTTTAACGAATGCAACTCCATCTTCATAATATAGAGTTACACGCGGATCATCTAACTTACAAGCTGTTTGCATTAGGTGTTCACGACAGACATCCACTACCATTTTATCAATTTCAACCATATCGATTTTTTCAATAGATGTATAACGTGTTAACTCTCTAACCGTACCACCATCACCGCCACCTATTACCAGAACTTTCTTTATATCTGGGTTTGATGCCATAGCAGGATGTACAATCATATCATGATAAACGAACTCATCTTTTTCGTTTACCATCATTAGACCATCTAGAGTAAAAAACTTACCAAATTCATGAGAGTCAAACACGTCTATTTTCTGAAAGTCACTTTGACCACTAAACAATTGCTCTTTAACTTTTATGCCAAAACGGACATGATCCGTATGTTCTTCTGTGTACCATAGTTCCATTTGATGACCTCCTAATCTTGTTTATACCGCTTCGTCTTCTACAGGTTTAAAGTGAATTGGACCTTCAATGCCAGCATAACGTCTAATCTTGTCCGTCATACCCCGTGCCACTTCCATAGATTCAGAGCGTTCTGATTTAAACATCTTTTCAAGATAATCAAACCCAACCCAAGGATTGATTGTGTCACCACATGTAAATAAGTCAACTGCTGCATAACCAAACTCTGGCCATGTATGAATGGTTAAATGTGATTCAGCAATAATTACAGCACCAGATACCCCCCATGGGTTAAAGTGATGGAAACAGCTTTCAACCACTGTTGCCTGAGCTTCTTTTGCTGCTTGAATCATATATTCTTCAACAAGTTTGTGATCTTTTAGTATTTCTTCATCACAATTGTAATATTCAACTAAAATATGACGACCTAAAAATTCCATTTTCATAGCAATCCACGCTCCATTTCTAAAATGAGTGCTTTTTCACATCTAAACTAACAGTAATACTAAACTTGCTATATTATTTATAACGCCCCTTTTTAAATATGGGCTTTTATTAAGTATTATGTTTACTAATACTAAATATACTAGAAAAAAATAAAATGTCAATATCCTTCAAAACTCTTTCCCTATTAGAGTTCCCATTACGCCTTATATGTACTGGTATCACTCGCTAATTAAATATTCTATTTTTGTTACATTTACATTGTTTTTTAAAGTAAATTATATCAATTATGGTTTTACAACTCTTTTTTAAATCATTTTAGTGATTTTTACCCTAATTAATTATTTCCTGTATTTATTTTAAATTAATCAAACAAAAGTTTACCTATACTAGTATTTAAATCAATTTTAACTATATTATTTTGGCAACTGTTTACTTATATTAAACTACATGTTCCTAATTTTGAAGATTTCCTATGAACTATAAATAACCAAACTCAAATTTTAGTACTCAAGACATACCACTATGTTTTGTTGCCTATGTTTTGTCGTCCATGCTCCGTTTTACTTGTAAAAAAAAGCATCTTGACCCTTAACCGGATCAAGATGCTTTAGATTTTAAGTATTTTAGAATGCAGGTGGTGCTGGAGGCATTACTCGTTTATGTTCAGTACGTGTATGCATTCTTTCAATTGTAATTTTATCTTCTTCTGAAACAGGTTTCCCTTCAATATAGTTATCAATGGCGTCATAAGTGACACCCATTTCATCTTCATCCGTTTGCCCTTCCCAAAGACCGGCACTCGGTTTTCTATCGATAACGGATTGAGGAACACCAAGATGTTTGGCCCACTCAAACACTTCACGTTTTGTTAAATGTGCCAGTGGTAGAATATCAACACCACCATCACCATACTTAGTGAAGTATCCAGTTAAGAGTTCTGCTGCATTATCTGTGCCTGCTACCAAGTATCCCATATTATTTGCAATACCGTACAAAGTACTCATACGTAAGCGTGCACGCAGATTTGCATCTGTAAGCTGGTGGTTTGTAGTCGTTAAGTCCTTCACTGCATCTTGTATATTCTTTAATAAACCTTCATGTGTCTCAGTCAGGTCTACTTCTACATAAGCTAAATCTGCAGCAAGAGCAACAGCCGTTCCATCTGCTTTATCTTTATCATTACTTTTACAAGGCAAAATCACACCTAAACTGTTTTCAGGGAATGCTTTTTTTAGCAAGTTGGCAACCACTGACGAATCAATACCACCTGACAAACCTACTAAAATGCCTTTTGTTCCAGAAACTTTTACCTGTTCCTGAAGCCATGTTACAACATGATCAATTTTCTGATCGATCGTTTTACTCATACTGCACCTCTTTCGTTATGTCTTTATGTATACAATATACTACTAAATTAAATTCTTTTCAACGCCATCAACCTTCAAAGCCTGCTCATATACCATGACTTTACCTAAACTCACATTACTAGACAAAAGAAAGACGCCTTGTTAAAACCATACACTTGGTAGGGTTTTCAACAAGACGTCATTGTCTTATTATTCTTAATGACTTACTTAGCGTTTGTCCAACTCAACAAGCACACATGCATGATACACAATATTTACACCCGCTTCTTCAGCACGGTCAATAATGGCATTGTCAAATGCACCAGGTTGGAACCAAACATACTTAACACCAAGTTCAATCACTTCTTCAAGAGCTTTCATTGCACGTTCTGGTGCTACAACAACATTAACGCACTCAGGTTTAGGAGACATAGCAGACAGGTTTTCAAAAGTTGCTACACCTTCTACATCGTCATAAACCGGATTAATTGGCGCCACATCGTATCCAAATCGCTGTAGCTTCTTGAAAATTTTATTGCCAAACTTCGATGGGTTTTGCGTTGCACCTACAACAGCCCACGATTTTTTTTCAAACATTTCAGCTATAATTTTTTCCATACTCATGGTATCGCCTCCTATCCCCCACTTGAGGGGTATAGATTAATTTTAACCTAGAATAAATCATTGTACAAGTATAACGTATTATTATCTTATATTTTCACCTAATACATTTCTTGTAATATACCCTATGTCAGTTCAACTGCTTTTCCATCCAGTATAGTTAAATAGATTTCATCATGATCTTCAAATTTTACTTTATCGCCTGTCATATCAACAACAGTTGCTTTGAATCCTTCTATCAACTCAGGTTCAATATAAACAATCGTATTAACATTGTCCAAATAAACGGTATCTTTAAGAAGGTAGGCTTCATTGTTCATTAAGAAATTTTGAAACTTACCATGTAATGTATAGT
>Ga0070724_10001157_pt1 | contig 16254 bp, 13 predicted proteins | sample tdDd001_FD_67278 | JGI IMG/M metagenome (GOLD analysis project Ga0070724, IMG submission 67278) | Marine sediment microbial communities from the Atlantic coast under amendment with organic carbon and nitrate - tdDd00.1 | ecosystem: Environmental > Aquatic > Marine > Coastal > Sediment | place... | reverse complement strand
TCTAACTCATCCCTTTGAGCTTCTAGTTCATCTTTTTGAGCTTCTAGTTCTTCGTTCTGTACTTCAAGTTTTTCTGAATAGACTTTCATTTTATCTAGTATTGTATTAGTCGCATCAGTTAATCTCGTAATCTCTAACAAAGGCTTCTTAAATTCTATTTTTTTATGAACAGCCCATTCAATATCTTCTTCTGCAACCTGCTCAAGTCTTTCTATCAGTTTCTTCAAGGGCCTAGTCACCGGTATTGATATTAATTTTGAAACAAAAATAGCAACAATAAAGGCGATTAGGCAAATAACATCAAAAACAATCCAAACGATCCACATAATCGAATGAAGAATATTTTTATGAACTTGTACTTCAAGTACACCAACAACTTCATCTGTTTTTTCGTCATATAAAGGAATATGTGACTCGGTATCTAAAAAACGATACACAAAGGACTCCGGATTATCAATAAACCCATTGTTCTCATAGACCATTTCATCACCAATAAAAAGCCTGATGCCTAGCATTTGAAAAGTCTCAGTCCAGTTCTTAGGATGTTCTATCCCGTGTTCTTCAAGTTCCTCAATAAGTTCTAGGTCTATGATTTCTTCTTCATTGTTAAATCGCGTTCTCTCAACCATCATATCTTCGTCTAATAATTCTTCTAATTTAATGGTATTCTGTCGTTCGATGGATTTTATAACTGTATCTAGAGCAGCTTTATTATTTACAAGGTCAGACATACTATAATACCCAGCCATAGACCTCATTTTAGGGCTTGAAATAAACTTAACAATTTCTGTGCCCGACATAGTCGCTATCATGGTTCCCGTCCCGCTTACAGCTAACATAAAGAAGCCCATGAGCATCATTGATAATAAAAATATAGTTATCAAAGTCATAAGCATCATGGATTTTATAATTCTTCCTCGCATAGATCCTCTAAGCCTTTTAATTCTTTTAAATAGTGCCATCTATTCACCCCATTAGGTTGTCTTATAGCTATTATAATACTTAAGTTATCAAGTTTACAATGAGTGATCACGTTTCTTAATACTCTCTTTCGTTTATACCCTTTTATTTTATATAAAAGCCAGATCATCGAAAAAAGCCCAAATTCTTTGAAGAAATTATATTAGCCGCGAAAGACGCGAAAGGCGCTAAAAAAGTCAAAAACTTTTGGCCACGGATTTACACGGACGACACAGATTTATACGTACATAATGAATGACGCACTCAAGCAATACCTTTTGTGTATGTTTTTTTAGCGTATTTACCGTGTTTAGTGGCAAATCAAAATCTTTTGACCTTATTGATACTTGAATATGGCAATACGTAAGGGTAGCAGATCTGCTACCCCTACAAGGACTTAATATCAACACCTATACTGTTGTTACTTTAGATATGATTCTGGTATTTTTTTAATTGTGTAGTGTATACTCCACAAAAGTAATCCAACTGCTAATGGAATCAAAAATGGTCTTATTTTTATAAAATAGACTGCTATTCCGCTTAGTAATGATGCGAATGGAATTAGGAATGTAGGTACACAGCAGGCAAAACCCGTTAAAAAGCTTGGCAGAACTGCCCAGATTCCTTTTACTTCAAAATCAATACGACATTGCTTGGGCAACCTATATAAAAATATGACTGCTGCAAAGTTAACCGCTATTAAAAAAGCTAAGGCTAACCCTAAAATCATATTCAATGACAGCAACACTTCTACGCTGCTTATCTTTAGAACACCAAAGGGTTCCCAAAGAAATAAAACCCGTTGTCTAAAAATAATGGATTGCCATGTAGGTTGCAAAACAATATCAACACCATTACTGGTTCTCCCAAACAGAAGGTTACCTACACTAAATAAATACAAAACATAATATAGTGCAGCTATTATAATCGCCCATAATCGCGTTGTCTTATCTTTATATAATGCTTTAAGCCTTAGCATTTTAATCACCCATTATGAGTTCTGTTTCAGGATAAAATGCATACCATGCAAACCACATAACGTCAAAAGACGTCAACGTTTCTAATCGTTGTCCTATGTTAGGTTCAGATACAACTTGGCCATTAACATTCCACTCATAATTATGCATATTATCTACAAGCTTGTTGTTAACCATATTAAACTCTATCATCTCTCCATTAAGAACACGTTTATATACACGTACAGCATCTAACGTTTCATCATAAATTGCCACTACAGGATCAAAACCCACTACAAGATTTACCACTTTCTTTTTGCGTACATATAACGGATCTAATGCAGCAACACCATCATCGCCTTTTATACCTACAACTACTTTCTTATTATTCAATTCATTGTTTACATTCATAATTGGGAACATAAGCCCTTCGGAGGAATAATACGATCTTGAACTTGGATTTTTATAATCTCCATATGGGTCCTTTTCGTAATCTCTTATATAGCCTGTAGTTCTAGATAATACAAGAGCATTATCGTATTTCTGCGATGCTTTCTCCCAAGTTGTCCAGTAAACAGGAAACGTTTCAAGAACACGATCTGCAAATTTATTATTGATCCCTTCACCTAGTATTTGTGGCCAATACGTATCAGATTCACGGTCATACATAACCAAGTTTGAATTCAACAATTTACCAGATACGCCAAGCGTAGTAGGCGTTTCGCTCAAATGACAATTATACCCTATTGCAGAACCCGTTAATGGACAATAGGTTATTGATACATTCTGACCATCAATAACATCATTTACGATCTCATGCCATACCAAAATATTCTGCGGAAAAATTTTAACACCTTCAGCGCTTTCAACAACAAAAACACGATCATTTTGTCTCAATAGTTCTTCAGCCTCTTTCATACTAATATATTGAGGTTTATCAATTGGAGGAATTCCATCTTTAGGTACGCCACCGCTTAAAATATTTGATAATAGAAGTTCATTTCTGCCCCTCTCATCAACTATGCTAATTTCAGTACCCGAAGGTTCTATACCTATATTTTCATCAACCGCAGGACTACGATCTACAAAATATAGTGCAGAACCACCAGCCGAAACAAGTACAATTATAATAAGTATTGTAATCCATTTATTATTCATTTCATTTCACCTCTTTCAAATTTGTACACTATAATTATACCCCTTATTGAGAATAGTTATCATTTAGTTTTGTTAATATAATTTCCACAAGGTTAATGAAAACTAAAAAGGCCGATTTCTGTTAGTCACAGAAATCAGCCCATACAACTTGTTTTTCTATTCACTTATCTCATTTCTAATAGCGCATTGAAAGATAATGCATACACAATTAATGCAATAAATGCTAATACACTTGCAACTATCAATGTCATTCGGTATTTATCGTTAGACCTTTTCAATCTGAAAGAATTCAATAACAATGACACTCCAGATAATACAAGCATTGCGATAAATAAATATAAATTCCTAATTAGTAACTCTGCATCCCATGTCGTTCGTATTGCATAACCCCAAAACTTTTGGACACCAAATTGCCAAGGTGGTTTAGCCATTAAAAAATTAAATGAAACAATCAAAATCAAGAACCACATGGCAACAACCGATAAATCTAACCACTTATTAATCCAATCTCGCTGAATTCTACGTTCTCTATAAGTAGAGCTAGAGTATAGTAAATTGGGACGCTCTTTATTGTCTGATTGAGCCATTTTCCTTATATAAGTTGCTTGAACACTAAGTACATACTGAGTTAGTTTAGAAATCTCAGATTTTTTATTATGATCAAACTGAATTCTTATATCATAGTTCTTTAAACTATCAACTATTTTCTCAACACGTACGATCTTACCTTTAATTTCTAATATTTCTGCTCCTATATCTAAAAACAATATGATTTTCGTTTTCGCTTTAATCAATTTAGGTGCAATGGCTCTCATACCACCTGCACTTAAGTCTTTAGTCAATATTATTAAGTTTTCAAATTTATTAGGCCCAACTTCGTAATTTAACGAAAGCTCTTTTACATATTCAAGCCTAAAAAAATCACGTCTTTGCATCTTTTTAAAAGCCGATAACCGTTTTATTTTTAAAAAAGCCATGTCGTTCTTTTTTATACGCTCAATCGGCTTTGCTTTAAAAGAATAGGTTTCATATCTGTCATCTTCAGTTACATAAGTGCAAATAACATTTATTGTGTCGCTTTCTTTAAATAAGTAGACGCGTCCATGATACATAGGTGCTAATATCAAATATTCTGCATCTTCGTAATTAGCTTCAACAATCGTACTAAATTCAATAAAGTCATCTTTTTCACGTTCATATTCAATCGTTACGAGCGAACCTGATGACATTTTGGATTTTCCCATAGTAATTCCTCCATGACATAAAGTCATTCGATATCAAGCTTACAAATCCCTTTTTAATAGCAATCTATAGTTATTATTTTTCAACATAAAAACCGTAAGGCATCATATAATTCTTTAATAAGTACAACTTTTTGTATTATTATACTTCCCCATTAATAAATACTTGCATTCTGTCGATATATTATGTAACCTTAAAAGAAACACAAAACCTCACGTTTTCTCTTACATATCTGATTTTAAGGAGGTTTTGTATATGTTACGCTTATTTGTTTATATAATCTACTGCTTTATTCTTTATGCAACTTACTGTTTTAGTATTGCATGTTTAAACTGTGATAAAAAATTGATGTTCTCAACAACAGCAATCCTCCGACTGATTTTTTACTTAAAAACCAGTATTTTAATCAGCTGCGATATCGTAATTCATCATACCTTAGATTTTAAAAATGTTACTTTATATAGCATTGATACCCTCGCTGTATTCATCATCACAGGCTATGTTATAAATTATCTTAAACTTGAATATATATTTGATAAACAAGAGTAGATTGAGTATAGGTATAATACCACTAAATTCGAGTACCATTCTGTTAATTACCAAAAACTGCAGATTTATATTCTGCAGTTTTTAATATTAGCTCTTTAATCATTCTCTTTCAACTTTTAACTTTAGACTTTCGACTCAAGCGACAAAGTCGCTTCGTATTATTTCACATTCATATAAACGTTTTCCTTAGAATGAAAACCAGAATCAATAATGATTTCGTCTATAGTTTCTAAATCAACAACATCACCTTTTATGCGTATATAAGGTATATCAAATATACCATCTGATATTTTTGCTTCTTCAGACAATAGATCATCGTTCATCAATCGAATACTGTACTCAACCGCTGTTTTAGATAATTGATTAATTGGTTTGTAAACAGTGGCGAGTTGGGTCCCTTCAACAATGCGCTGACAAGCAGATAACTCCGCATCTTGACTCACTACAAGAACTTCTCCAGCCAATTGTCTTTCAGATAAGGCTTCTATAGCACCTGTCGCCAAAACATCATTTGCAGCAATAATTGCATCAATGGTTTTTCCTTCAACCAATACACGTTCTACTACGTTGAATGCATGATGTTCCCGCCAGCCATAAGCCCATATCTCTTCAATTATTTCTATTCTTTCAGAACTTGCTTCTTCATTTAACTCTTTATAAAAACCTTCGTTTAACATGTATGAATTATTGTCTTTGGGATCTCCATTAATAATAATGATATTTTTCTTTTTTCCATCATCAGGAAGTGTATCTAATAATTTGCGTGTTATCATTTGCCCATTATCGACATTGTCAAAAGAAATATATGCATCAACATCCGAGTTTGCAATCATACGATCATAGGCTATGACTTTTATCCCTTTTCTTTTAGCGAGTTTTATTTCTTCAACTAAAGCATCAAACTCATTAGGTAATATGATCAACACTTCAACGTCTTCATCTATGAGGTATTGAATTTGCTTGCGTTGTTCTTCCAAACTATCATTGGCAATCTGAACAATGACCTCAATATTATTTTCATTTGCTATGGCTACGATTGTTTCTAAGTCACGTTTCCATCTCTCAACAACAAGACTATCAAAAGATAATCCTATTTTCATTTTATCTGTTTCAATTTCCTCAACACCATCATTTTCTTTGAACATATAAGACATACTAGCAGCAATTCCAATCAAAACCATTATGATAATAACAATACGTTTTCTCATTCGATCACCCTTTGATATTCTTTAGGCGTTAAGCCTGTGTTCTTTTTAAAAATTCGGATAAAATAGTTGGGATCATTGTAGCCCACTTCATAAGCGATTTCACGTATATTGAGTTTTGACTCTTTCAATAATTCTTTAGCTTCTTTAATTCTCAACTCAATAATCGATTCTTTGAAACTCTTACCTGTCTCTTCCTTAAAGAGCTTACTTAAATACTGTGGTGTTACATTTACCTTTTGAGATGTTGCATCTAAACTCAATTCTTCTTTATATGAAGTATTTATAATTTGTAAAACAGCTTTTGTTATTTCAGAGTAATCAAAACTCTGCGCGAATGTGTAATCATCAAATAACACTTTCAATCGTTCTTCAAAGAAATTAAGTTTTTCTATTGAAGACTTATTTAAGTACTCTTGTATATAAAGCTTATCATTAAAAACTTGAGTATCGTATACTTGAGCAGTTTTACAAGTTCTATATAATTGTATCAAAAGTTCTAATACATTGTATTCAACAGCTTGAATCTTATAGCCAGTACTTAAACTACTCAGGTATATGCTCTTAACTTCTTCAAAAAGATCAAATGTTTTTTTGCTTCTATTCTTAAATTGATCCAACAGTTGGTCACACATTTCTGCAAAAAATGAAACGTCTACACTTGCAGAAGCTGACTCATGATGCACATCAATATTCTTGTCAGACAACTTTAGTACCGTTAATGCTTCTTCATAAGAATCATATATACCTGAAATTTCCTTAATAGAACCCAAAGCTACTTTCGTTTTTAATCCAAACTTTTTTAATAGAGTGTCATGAATATTTTTCCAAAACTCAAGACTTGATTCCATAGAAATATCATCTAATTCTTCAATATAGATAAACATCTTATTAAAAAACAAGTTACTTACCAAGGCGTCATAATGAAACTTTATATGGGTTTTTAAATAATCGTTACAATCTCCCAACTTTACATTATATGCGTTCACCTGATCCCACGAACCTTCCTCAGGCATGTGGGTAAACTTTATAGCTAGGATATAACCCTGCATAAAATCAATAGACAACAAGTCTCTATATTGATTGATAAAACGTGTAAAGTCTCTCTTTAAAATAACAGAATTGAAAAAATTACTCTCTACTAGACCAATAGACGAATAGTATTTTTCAATGCTTTCAAGCTCTTCGTCTCTTCTCGCTTTTTCCATTTCAATTGTACGTATTGTTTTATTTAGAGACTCTATTAGCTTCTTTTTGCTTAGTGGTTTTAATATGTAGTCTTCTACTTTAAATTTAAATGATTCCTTAGCATACTCAAACTGTTCAAAAGCAGTTACTATTAGTATTTTAACTTGTGTATCTATACGTCGTGCTTTTTTTATAAACTCCAAACCACTGATCCCAGGCATACGGATATCTGTCATTACTATATGAGGTTTAAAACTATCTAATTTAATGAGTCCCTCTTTGCCATTTCGAGCAGTCTCTATTTTAAAATCTTCATAGTTACTTTCTATAATGTATTTGACCGAATCTAAAACAATTTTTTCATCATCTATAATCAATATACGATACATAAGTCACCTCAATTTATGTTTGTAATTCTCACTGTGATTTCTGTAAATCTATGAAGCTCACTCTCCATAATAAGAACATTTGCATCTCCATAAAAGTTACATAAACGCTGATATACATTAGATAAACCCAGTCCTGTAGTATGTCCTTTTCTATCCTCGTCTTCTTCAATATCAAATTGATTCTCCACCAATTCATATAATCTATCAGGTTCTATCCCTTGTCCATTATCACGTATCCTAATAGCAGCACCATCGCCATCTTTTACTACACTTATATTTACAATACATGTATCCTCTTTGTCTTCAAAACCATGTATTAAGGAATTTTCAACAATCGGCTGCAATATAAGCGGTGGCATCTCTATATGAGTAACATTATCATCTACATCAAAGTGAATTTCTAAGTAATCGCCAAAACGTACTTTCATTAAATGATAATAATTATCTACATTTATTAGCTCATCTTTTAAAGACACCGTATTATCAAGACTTTGAATATTATATCTAAACATATCGGACAATATTTCCAAAAACTCGCCAGTTCGTTCAGCATCTTCCAAATTGGCTAACTGTACACCTGCATTAAGTGTATTAAATAGAAAATGAGGATTTATTTGAGATTGCAAAGCCGTTAGCTCCGCTTGTTTTAACAGATTTTGAATTTTAAGGTTCTCTGTCTCACTTAATCTTAATTTGTTTTCTGTTTCCACTTTTCCTTTGAGTTCACCAATATACTTTTTAATGCTTAGTGCCATATCTTGAAATGTACTCGCTAAAAGGTCTGCTTCTTGGTAGTACTTATCATGTTCGACTTCAAGGTCGTAATTACCTTTAGAAATTTCAATTGCGTACTCTGATAAGACCTCTATAGGATGGGTAATTTTACGTGTAAAATCATAAATGAAAACTATACTTAAAAAAACAATGGCAACAGTCATCATCATAAAAGTTACTTTTAGGTCCTCTACGCGTTCCGACATAACAACGTAATCTTGTAAGTTATCAGAAAACTCCAAACTATTAATCTCATTAATAATATCTTCTATATAACTTGATAACCGTTGTACTTCACTAAAAGTCTCAATATACTTCCCAGTGTTCCTTGCCCGTTTATATTCTATTGCTTTCTGAGATTGTTCAAGATAAGTGTCTAATATATTAGCTATGTTATTAACAAGAAGTTGATTTTTATCATACGAAAGGCCTTGATTGAATGATTTACGCTTCTCTTCCAAGGTATTGTATTGATCTAAGTAGGCAATAAAGCTATCTGAATCTTTCGTATTCAGATAGGTTTCAAGATGTAACTCGAATGTATCTATGGTTCGACTAATAGACTTTAACTCTAAGCTTCTATTAAACATAGCGTTAAAATTCTTACTAAATTCCATTGTAATTAGAAAAAATGATACATACCCAGTTATTAGACACAACAAGAGTATAAAGGTAAAAAAACTAACCTTTTTCCGAATATCATCTCTTTTGATTAATTGTTTAAACATATCCATAACCTACTCCGCAATTGACAGATTTTCTATATCAATAACCTTAATCGGTATACTAATATAAGCAGATTGACGATTCTGATCTAATAATTGATATAAAACTTCAACCGATGTAGTACCCATAACTTTATAATCTTCAACAACACTAGATTGGATGGTTCCCTTTTCGATGTATTCAACTATTTCAGGTAAGTCACTACTTGCAATAAAATTGACTTTTCCAACCTGATTCAAGTCTATCAAAACCTTAATCGCCCTAAGGGAATCTATTGGATCAGTACATATTACAGCATCAATACTACGACGTTGAATACTATCACTTATAATCAACTCTGCTCTTTTTTCAGCCGCATATTCTACATGTAGTTCGCCAATATTTTCATTGGTCTTAAATGTTTCTAATAGTCCATTTAAGTAATTATTAGACGAAGCGCCGCTCAATTCTGTAAATTCACTACCAAGTATTAAGAGCACATCATCCTTTGCATTATTATGATCAGCTAACAAAGTAGCTGTTAGTTTTCCTAAATTAAATTTATTTGTTCCAATATAAGCATCACGCTTACTCTCTGGCGAATCATTTCCAACTGTGATTACTTTAATACCTTGTTTAAAACATGCTTCTATCTCTTCTCTTGCCAGTTCATTATTTGATAGTTTTACCATGACACCATCTACTTTTGACAAAATGGCCATTTCAAAAGCTTTCTTCAATTCGTTTTTATCATTTATATCTTTGATTTCATAAGATTCTAGTACAATTTCCTTATCAGCTGTTTCTGTATATGCTCCCTCAATAAATGTGTTCCAAGAATAAGAATCAACATCGTCAGAAATAACTACAAAGTGATATCGCGGACTATTATTTTGTCCTAAAACACCACTTCCAGATATATCTTTATTAATTTGCATTGTTACATTGAACGCATAGCCAAACAGAATGAGTAACAAGACTATTAAGCCCGCTTCTATATATTTTGTCCGATTCATTTCATCACCTTATTTATCTAATGTTTTTAACTGCCTTACTATGTTTTTACCCAAATAAAATTGAGCAACGTATTTAAATTATAGCATAGAGCTTAAGCTATATCTTTTGTATGACAAAAGTAAAAGATACTATAATGAGAACCCTTTCTTATTGAAAGAGTTCCCACTATTTGAGAAGTGCACGATACCTATTTTGATTTGTTTCTAGTAGAAATATCGAACCATACTGCTAATAAAAGTACCAGTCCCTTAATCATATATTGATACGAAATATCCATGTTCATTAGAGACATACCATTGTTTATTGATGCCATAACCAATGCACCAATAATTGCTCCAACTACCGATCCAATACCACCGTTTGCAGATGCACCACCTATGAAGGAAGCTGCAATAGCATCTAGTTCAAAAAGGTTACCTGCTGATGGTGCCGCCGAATTCAAACGCGCACTGTAAACAATACCTGATAATGCTGCCAGAGCACCCATGGATGTAAATACTGCAAAAAGTGTTTTCTTTGTATTTATACCAGATAATCTTGCAGCTTCTAAATTACCACCGATTGCATAAACATGTCGCCCAATTGGCGTTTTGTTAGTAATAAAAGTGTATAAGCCAACAAGAAGTACGACTATAATGACTGTGTAAGGAATCCCCTTATATAAAGCCATACTTAAAATAAATGACATGATCAAAGAAGATACAAGTAGTAATTTACCAGCGAAGAATGATTTAGGTAGAATATCAAAACCATAACTCACACGTGTTTTTCTTTTTTTAAGTTCCAAAACAATGTATAATCCGATAGCAATAATTCCAATTAATACTGAGAGTAAGTGGAAATTACCCATATTAGCAATATCAGCTAAATACCCTACACTGATTTTATTAAAGCTCTCGTTAAAAGGACCAATTGTTTGTCCTTTTGTAATACCAATAACTGCACCTCTAAACATAAGCATTGATGCAAGTGAAACTATAAAAGCTGGTACACCACGGAATGCGATCCAATAACCTTGCCACATTCCGATCATACATCCTACAGCCATAGTCAAAAGAATGGTAGGTATTGTAGGCAAGCCCATTTTAACTTGCAAGATCGCTGCTATTGCACCCGTAAATGCTGCAACAGACCCAACAGATAAATCGATATGACCAGCAACAATTACAAGCACCATACCAACTGCAAGTACCGCAATATAACCTGTTTGTAAATATAGGTTAGTTAAGTTTCTAGACGAAATAAAAGTACCTTCCGTTAAAATATTAAATATAATCATTATTACGAATAGAGCTATAAACATACCATATTGCCGAATATTTGCTCTAAACAAATTGCTAAGCAATGTAAAACTCGCTACTTTTTCTTCATTAGTAGAAGCATTCGTTTTATGACTGTTTTCCATGTTCATTACCTCCTTGTCCAATTGCATATTTCATTATCGTTTCCTGATTCATATCCTTACCGGACAATTCGGCAACGATTTTACCTTCATTCATAACGTATACTCTATCACTCATGCCTAATATTTCTGGTAACTCCGAAGATATCATTATGACACTTTTACCTTCAGCAACAAATTTATTCATGATTGTGTAAATTTCATACTTTGCTCCAACATCTATACCTCTTGTTGGTTCATCAACAATCAATACGTCCGGATCAGTTAGCAACCATTTACTTAAGGCAACCTTTTGTTGATTACCGCCACTTAAATTCATTACTTTAACTTCTATATTCGGTGTTTTAATGCGCATAGCATCTTTGTAATAATTAGCATGCTTAATTTCTTCATTATCATTTATAACGCCTTTATCTGTCATTGATTTTAAACTAGATATAGAAATATTTTGTTTAACATCTTGTATAAGAATAAGACCTTTTTCTTTACGATCTTCCGTCAAGTAACTAAGACCAGCTTCAATAGCTTCCTTAGGTGAGTTCAGATCTATTTTTTTTCCTTTTAAGTACAGCTCTCCAACTATTCGGCTTCCAAAAGACTTACCAAATATACTCATAGCGAATTCAGTCCGCCCTGCACCCATAAGGCCTGAAATACCAATAATTTCACCCTTACGTACATGAATGTTCGAATCATCAATAACAACTTTTTGAGAATCCATCGGGCTGTAAACAGACCAATTTTTCACTTCCATCATCACTTCGCCTAATTCCGGTGTTCTTTCCGGGTAGCGATTTGTCAGTTCACGTCCAACCATTAGCTTTACAATGTCATCTTCAGTAACATTTTCTGTGTTGCAATCCAAAGATTTTATAGTTTGTCCATCTCGGAGTACTGTAATGGTGTCTGCAACTTCCATAACTTCATTGAGCTTATGCGTAATTAATACACTTGTAATACCTTCGTTTCTTAAATCCTTCAATATGTTTAGCAAGTTCTCACTATCATCTTCATTTAAAGCAGCAGTTGGTTCATCTAGTATTAAGAGTTTTACATCTTTACTTAAAGCTTTAGCTATTTCAATGAGTTGTTGTTTACCTACACCGAGTTCTTTTATTAATACGTCAGGATGGTCAGATAATCCAACTTTCTTAAGTAACTCATGAGACTTAATAATAGCTTCATTCCAATCAATAAGTCCGTTTTTCTTAATTTCGTTTCCTAGATAAATATTCTCGTAAATACTCATTTCTGGGATCAGCGCTAACTCCTGATAAATGATTGCAATACCAGCGCGCTCACTATCCTTAATGTGTCCAAAATTCTGAACTTCTTCTTCAAATACGATATCACCTGTATAAGTTCCATAGGGATACACACCACTTAAGACCTTCATAAGTGTTGACTTACCAGCACCATTTTCACCTACAAGACAATGAATCTCAGCTTTCGATACTTTAAACGTAACTTCATCCAAGGCTTTAACGCCTGGGAACTCTTTAGTGATCTGCCGCATTTCAAGGATGTTTTCCGACATAGCCTTCCCTCCGTCTTTTCTTTTCAAAAAGGTGAGGAGGCCTCACCTTCTGCAGCTATACGATAAATTTTCATCATATACATTTCATTTTAAATTCAAATGAAAAGGTGAGAAAATCTCACCTTTTCATATCTAATTCTTAAAGATCTGATTCGTTAATGTAACCGCTATCAATCAATAATTCTTGGAAGTTGTCTTGCGTAACAACTGTTGGCTCAAGTAATACTGAAGGAACTTCGATCATACCGTTATCAACGTTTCCGTTAGTATCGATCATTTCGCCAGCACCAATCTTCATTGCTGTTTCGATTGCAGCTTTTGCTAATGCACGTGTATCTTTAAAGATAGTCATTGATTGCTCACCAATTTTTATACGCTTGATTGCAGCAATTTCTGAATCTTGACCAGTAATTACTGGTAGTTCAACGTTAGCAGCTTTGAAAGCTTCAATGATTCCGCCAGCTGTACCATCGTTAGGTGCTAAAACACCAGCGATAGATGCATCAGGATTTGCAGTTAAAACGTTTGTAGCTCTGTTTTGAGCATTCGCTGGAACCCAGTTATCTGTTGCAACTTGTTGGAATTCTTCTCCACCAATTACAGTGTAATCACCAGCATCAATTTTTGTTTGTAGTTGGCTCATAGCGCCTTTAAAGAATAACAATGCGTTGTTATCTGTTGGAGCACCAGCAAATAACATAACATTTCCGCTATCTACGTTATCAACAAAGTATTTACCTTGAAGTTCACCAACTTTTTCATTGTCAAATGAAAGGTAGTAGTCAAGCTTATCTGTTCCTGTAACAAGACGATCATATGATAATACTGGAACGCCTTCATCGTTTGCTTTTTTAACTAGTTCAGCTGAAGCTGAAGCATCGTGTGGAGCTAGGATTAAAACGTCAATTCCTTGTGTTAAAAGGTTTTCAACTTGTTGTGCTTGTTGTGCTTGATCAGCATCTGCAACTTGAATTTTAATTTCAACACCGAAATCACTTGCCCATTTTTCCATTGCTTCTTTGTCTCTTACCCAACGCTCTTCACGTTGTGTAGGTAATGAAACACCAATTACAACTGCTTCTTCAGTAACTTCTTCAGTTTCAGTTGGTTCTGTTGTAGCAACCTCTTCTTTTGGTGCACATCCAGCAAACATAGGTACCATTAACGCAAGTACCAAGAATAAAGCTAAAACTTTTGAGATATTTCTCATTCTCATTCTCCTCCTCATAATGTGTACAAATTAGTTGTTCATTTAAAAAGCAATCCCCATCACCTTCTAAATGACTTAACTTACATACACATTGTATTAAGTTTTGGTAAAAAGAGCACTACACTGAATTAAGGTCTTTGAAAAGGTTTTCATACACTTTTTAATAGTAGTTGTTCAAAAAAACAAAAATAGCACACAATTAATATTTAATTGATGCTATCTCAGGAAAACGATTCTTTTCTTTGTGTATTTAAGCTACTTTTAAACTTTGCATTAAAAAAGTGCTATTTTATATTCATAAATTTTAGATCTACATCTTTAATAGAAGCTTGTGGTTGACCTAATGTTCTATTACTAAAGGTACCATGGCAATCTGACCCAGCAGTAATGCCAATACCATGGGTTAAACAATAGTCTTTATAATATGATGCATCGTTTACTTCTTTTAAATAAGGTGAGTAGCACTCTAATCCATCAATACCAAAACTTATAAACTGATCCATGATATCGACTGTTAGTTTTTCTCCTTTATAATAAGAACTTGGATGTGCTAGTACAGCATAACCACCAGCATTTTTTATTACTTCTATTACAGCTTTGGGAGATTTAAACTCTAACACTTCTTCACATTGCTCTTGAAATCTAAGTACATCCCAAAAGTCTTTAACAATATCTTTGTCCATTAAATAGTGGAGGGCTTTCCATCCACCCAATCGTTTATCATATGTATAACTATCATAATCAGCTATAGATTTAAGCAATCCTCTTGTATTTACATATTCAACGAGTCTCTTATTATAGTTAATTCGTGTATCCTTATTCCAATTAATCAATTCGTTTAATGCTACATCGTCAATATCAAAATCATATGCTAATACATGAAACTCTTTCCCCATATAAGTACACGATACTTCAACACCAACAATTAAATTAAGATCATCATTAACAAACTGCATCGCTTTAACACTATTTTCGACCGTATCATGATCAGTTATAGCGAAAACTTTTATATTCTTTTGTCTTACCTCTTTAACAACTTCTTCAGCTGTCCAAGTCCCGTCCGAGGCACACGTATGTATATGTAAATCAACCTTCGTCATGAGTTAGCTCCTTTAGTGTTTTTTCAATTAATCATACCATTAATCATTTTACATTATAAGTTTTAGAACCTATAAGACATTTGTCATTATTGGGCTTTCTTCTCTATAGAATCATAGTTATTTTTCCAATAATATAAGACACCCCCAGACTTATTAGTCTGAGGGAGCACATTTACAGCAATCGATCTAATTCGTTAAGTTGATTTCTTATGGCATCTGCCTTTTCTCTAATTATACTTTTATCAATAGATTGTGTTGGTGCATGATATGCTACAGGTTGCGAAACATTTTGATTCACTACTTTGTTACGCATCCATGTAAATCTTTGATAAACCATTGATAAAACGAGAATAGCTCCAATGATAAAGACCATAATATACCTTATGTCGAAGGTAGAAAACTCACTCCTTGGAACTTCATCACTATATAATATAATAAGATCTAAAGGGTGGTATCTTAGTATATTTACAAGTTTTTCTTTTCCATTAAAAGAGTATTTTACCGTCCCAATAATACCACTTCTTATCGCTTCTTCAATTTCCATTATGGGTACTGGTAAACCTACTTGCTCCATATCAGGATGCATCAAGATTGTTCCGTCATTATCAACCAGGACATAATAACCTGCATCTGTTACTTGCCAGTCAGAAACTGAATCTAATATAGAAGCATAATTAATATCTTTCCCAATGACACCTAATAACTGACCTGTTTCTGGGTGTTTGACAGGAGCAGATAAAGTTATAATCATCTGACCAGTAGAAGCATCCATATAAGGTGGACTCCATGTGACATTTCCCTCAGATACTGCTTCAACATACCAAGGACGTCCTGTTGGGTCATAACCATCTGGCAATTCTGT
>Ga0070724_10001156_pt1 | contig 16256 bp, 11 predicted proteins | sample tdDd001_FD_67278 | JGI IMG/M metagenome (GOLD analysis project Ga0070724, IMG submission 67278) | Marine sediment microbial communities from the Atlantic coast under amendment with organic carbon and nitrate - tdDd00.1 | ecosystem: Environmental > Aquatic > Marine > Coastal > Sediment | place... | reverse complement strand
GTACATAATCCACAATCTACACATTTGTCTTCTATTCTACTAATTGTGCTTTTGACAAAATCGGCTTCTATTCCAACACCTTCTAAGTAAAGGATAGCTTCACTAATTTTCTCGGACTTTCCTTCCACTTCTGCCAACATATGACCCTGAAGGTTTATGTCAATTGATGCTTTTAGTATGTTTACTCTCAGATCATAGTCTGCAATAAGTTTGTAAACTACCGGTTCTTGGGACTGGGTTGCCGGGAAATTGATTAAGAATTTAGTTTTCATGATTATGCCTCCCCGCTTCTGTCTTTTAGTGGTCCAACTGGTGTGGTTGGGAAAAGTTCAATAGGTTTTTGAAGTTCAAAACTGCCCTCTTCAATTTGTTGTTTAAGTAAGTCTGCAATTTCTCGTGACCGTACTAAACTTGTTATAGGTGCTGTTTTTACTTTTTTGCCTTCTATTTCAATCTGACCTGTTTTTAAATCTGCGTAGCTTACTCTTGCAAGAACCGGTTTAGGACCATTTGACACCGAGTAGTCTAAAACATTTGTGTATATGTCTTCGTCTTTAATGGCACAGCTTTTTAAAATCTCTGTGTCGAGGACTGGTATTGGAATCCCTACACCTACGTACATTGTGCACCCGTAGTCTTTGAAAACACCTGGTTTAATGTAACGCGTGTCCATGTTTTTCAAATCACCAATAAGGGCTAAAGTTGCGCCTGTTCCCTTTGGAATATCATTGTTTTCGTCTCTATCAGCTGCTGAGTTAAACTGTGTGCCCCTCCAGCTCACATACCCTGTTGCACCGCCAATAAATATGCGTGTTCCAACACCAATGGTTCTATATAGTGGGTCATTTAGAAGTGGGCTAAGTTGTCCAGATGTTGAGTAAGTTACATTACCCGTCTTTGCTTTAAGAGGACCCATGTAAGTGTATATAATCTTGTCAGAGCTATTTGAAGCTGCTGCATAATTTTGATAACAGTTTCTAGGGTTATATAAATAGGCTTCATTTATAGAATCCAGTTTAATTTCTGCTTCGACTTTTTTACTTGGGTAACAGTCTGTACCTTTGCCTTTAGCATTTAGTTTGACTGATTTTCCATCAATCAAGTCACAAATAACATGTGCCCCACCATAGTCATAACCTTCTGTTTCAGACTCTTGTGTTGCTCCAATGTATGTATCCACTGCTGCAAGCCCACCATAGGCTTCAACATCATTTAAGAATATTTTTTCCATCCGGGTGGCTGGACTCGTATGTCCGAAATTTAAAAATGCACCTGTAGAACACATTGGACCAAATGTTGCTGTTGTGACTACATCTACTTTTTCAGCGGCCGCTTCAAGACCGATTTCATCTACAATGCCAATAATTTCTTCTGCAGTTACTACAACTGCCTTTCCGTTTCGAATACGTTCATTAATCTCTTCATACGATTTTGCCATTTTTGCACCCTCCAAATTAGTAATTTGTGCTAGTTGAGGAAGTTTAAGTGAGTATAACAAGGGCATTTAAGCTGCCCTAAGCAGCAAATGCTAAGTTGTATTTATACAAAAATAAGTCCACCTATGAGATGGACTTAAATAAGCATACTCATCTTCCGGTAATTATCCGCTGGATTTAGCACCTTGCCAATGAATGCAGGTTGCCGGACGTCATAGGGCCAGTCCCTCAGTCTCTCTTGATAAGTGGTATGAAATTATTCTTGAACAAAGTTTGCTTCTTGTACTTATACAATAAAAAAGATCTTCCTTAGCGGAAGATCTATGTTTGCACATAAGCTCATCTTCCGGACGTGTCCGCTGGATTTAGCACCTTGCTAATGAATGCAGGTTGCCGGACGTCATAGGGCCAGTCCCTCGGTCTCTCTCAATGAGTTCAAAGAATATTTATTTAAAAACTAGTATAAACACACCTTTAATTAAAGTCAAGAAAAATTCTGAATTATTTTTCCTTTTAATCAATAAAAGGTTCGTTTTGTTGAAGCCTACAACTATCTTATGAATAAGCCAATACTTAAAATAACCATGTAAATCACAGCTATTGTCACCACCACACCCATCTTGTTGAGCTTTTGGAAGACACTTCGGTCTCTTTCAAGTGCACCTTGTCCTGCATCTCTAAACTTTCTATTTAGGGCGTCGATTTCAGCCTGCATGTCAAACATTCGAGATTCAAGGCGTTCAATGGCTGAAGTGTGTTCAATGTCTTGTATTGTTTTACTTATTAGCTCTTCTTTTATTTTAAGAAGACTTTGAGTCTGTTTATTGTCAATATCGTCTTTTTGTGCGAGTATAGCTTCTAACTTTTCCAGCTGCTCACTTTGCTCGTGGTCAACAATAGCCTTTTCAGCTAGGGCATGTCTCAGCTGGTTAATCAGCTCTGTTTGCTGGTTGTCCAGTTCTTCCTTTTCATTCAGCTGGGCTTCAAGGGCATCAATGAGTTTTGACTGTTCGTCGTCAAGCGTATCTTTATCTCTTAACTGGGCTTCTAGGGCATTTATAAGTTTGGTCTGCTCATCGTCTAAAGTGTCTTTATCTTTTAACTGGGCTTCTAATGCGTCAATGAGTTTCGTCTGTTCGTCGTCTAACACATCTTTATTACGCAGTTGTTCTTCAAGTTTCTCAATCATCATAGACTGTTCTGAATCTAACACATCTTTATTTTTGAGTTTTTCCTTTAGCTTGGCTAACATTTCAGTCTGCTCTGCATCTATTTCGTCATTCACTTTTAAATTTGATTCAAGAGATGCGATCATTTCTCTATTTTTTTCACTCACAACCTGTTGTCGTAAAATGTCTTTTTTAATATCAGACAAGAGCGTTTTTTGTCTAGATGCCCCCATGTCTAAACCTCTAGATGACAAGTAAACTTCATGAATATAAGAATTAGCAAGGATAATGTCCTTACGTGTTGTTTCTGTAGAAGTTTTCTCTAAGTACTTGGCAATTTGGCTAAGTGCTTTTGAGTCAGAGATGAAAACAGAGATTACCTTTTCGACCACGTCTAAAATGCAATCTGGTGATGAAGATGTATCTAGACAAGAGTCCAGTGTAGACACAAGTTGTTTATGTGGGCCTGTCTTTAAATAGTCGCTGTTGTCTATATGCGTAATGATATCAACAAGAGCTACTGCAACTTGATCAGGTTTCATTTTGTAATTGTCTTTAATTATTTGATAGGTATTTTCCATAATTAAACCTCCATGAGACTTATAAAGTATCGCGTTTATATAGTTCTCAATTAATATGATTTAATTATAGCAAAATAATGGTTACCAACAGATTAACATTTGATTAAAGGATATTGTTAAACAATTCACTTTGATTCGGTAATATATTTGATTTACGGATGGTAAAGCTTCTTTAATATTACTACGTTTTCTGGATCAATTCTTATACTATTTTGATATATGCACGTTTTTTACATTCCAGTTATAGCAAGTGATTTACCTTGTTTTGTAACTTGAAAATTTCTTTTGTTTTTTTGTATAAAAAGTATTGCCTTGTATACAGGTATATGTTAATATTAAGGCGAACAAATCGTTAAACATATAACAAAGTAACAGGAGGTTTTTATGAATAGATCCAAAGTAGCTTATCTACTCCTGTCGGTGACAATTTTCACAGTTGTCTACTATTTTTCAACGATCTAGTTCCAGTACATATTGTACTAATACTTGTTGATAACGTTCGAAAGAACGTTTCATAATACCCCAATTTCTCAATACATGCTCCAGTAAAGCATAGAGGGATCAACTTCCCCAGTTGATCCCTCAAATTACTCTTATGCTGTATGAGATAACTTTACAACTCATAACCAATATTTCTTTCACTCCGTCTATATTAGGTGGGGTCTTTTTTTTTCCGCGTGAAACTTGTGAAGTGCACTTAAACATATGTAATCAAGAAAATGAGCGTGGTTTTCGTTCATTTTGTTGATTATGTCTGTTTAAGTATTCGGAGCGGTGACGCGACGAGAGCGACCATAGGTTGCTCGGCCACTTCACTGACTTAAAACTAACTTAATCAAATCAAGAAAAAGAGCGTGGTTTTCGTTCATTTTCTTGTTTACATCTGTTTAAGTATTCGGCACGGTAACGTGACGAGAGCGACCATAGGTTGCTCGGCACTTCACAGACTTAAAACTAACTTAATCAAATCAAGAAAAAGAGCGTGGTTTTCGTTCATTTTGTTGATTATCTCTGTTTAAGTATTCGGCACGGTAACGTGACGAGAGCGACCGATAGGTTGCTCGGCCACTTCACAGACAAACAATTAACTTAATCAAACCAAAAGTGAATCGGTTTTTCGTTCATTTTATTGTTTATGTCTATTTAAGTATTCGCCGCGGTGACGCGACGAGAGCGACCATAGGTTGCTCCGCCACTTCACAGACTTAAAACTAACTTAATCAAACCAATAAAATGAGCGTGGTTTTCGTTCATTTTCTTGTTTACATCTGTTTAAGTATTCGACACGGTAACGTGACGAGAGCGACCGATAGGTTGCTCGGCCACTTCACAGACTAACAATTAACCGACTTATTTATTCAAAATACATCTCTTCTCCCCAGCTTCAAAACACTTACCACATGAAACACATCTTGCTTTTTCTTGCCCATTCATAAGACGTGTAATTAGGTCTGGCTCAGAAATGAAAGGTCTTGATAATGAAACCAGGTCTGCTCCTGTTTCTAATACTTTTTCCATATCTTCAAAGTTACGTACGCCACCTACAACTAGTGTTTTTACATCTACATCTCCCTTTAGCTCCATTGCACGCTCAAGGAAATAGTTATGTTCTGAGTATTTTTTCATCCCAAACTCTGACCCACTAAATTCAATGGCTTCAATGCCTAAGTCCTTTAAAGCCTTAACCATGAACTTAACATCTTCAGTGTATGTCGTTGGGTCTTCAAGGTCGTTAGAATCTAGTTTTATGAACACTGGGTATGTATTACCACAGGCTTCTTTAATACCACTTACAATTTCCCTAACAATTCTAAATCTGTTTTCGCTACTTCCACCATATAAGTCAGTTCTTTTGTTTATAGATGGCTTTAAGAAATGACAGAGTATATAACCATGTGCACCATGTAACTGTACCCCTTCAATGCCTGCATCTTTTGCGTGTTGAGCAGCCCTAACAAATGCATTTTTCACAGACTCAATTTCTTCTAATGTCATTTCTCTTGCAATTCTGCCATCCTCTAAATTGTAAGCAGATGGTCCGTACGGATCTTCAGTATAGGCTTTAGCGCCTGCGTGGTTAAGTTGTGCAATTACCTTTGTTCCGTAAGGTTTAACAACCTCCATAATCTTCTTTGCATGAGTAACATGGTTGTCGTCAACAAGTTCGTTTGAACCCGGTGCAACAATTCCGTCTTTTGATACAAAGAACTGTCCAGCAATAATAAGTCCAATCTCATTTGAAGCTAAATCGTCAAACATTTTTAGTTCAGCACTACTAATGGTACCGTCCAAGTTTCCTAACATACTGTGTGTTGCAGACCTTACAATTCTGTTTTTAACCGTTAGGTTATTTAGTTCAAGTGGCGTTGATACTTGTAGATTTTCAAAATTCTTCATGTGACTCTCCTTATTGGTTTCCATTTTGGTATCCTTTTTAATTTGCCTTAGTGTTTAAGTGGTACTTCATTACTGAAACGTGTTGCGTATTTAAATTTACTTGTATAGTGTTGTAACTTTAATCGTTACAACGACTTGTAAAAAAAGAGTGCAGTTAAACTGCATCTATTTTTGTTCAATTAGTAGTGGTAGCCTATTCCATAGAAACATTGTTCTTTTGAGCAATCTCTTTCATAACATCTTCTAGGGTATGCTGTGATAACTCATTTTCCAGCTTTATTTGTGCGGCTTGAAATTTATCAGACAAAACGCCATTAATTTGCGATCCAATTGGACACTCTAAATTAACATTGGCATGAAAATCAAACACACTGGGCGATTCTTCTGATTGAACTGCTTTATAAATATCTAAAAGACTTATGTCACTTGGTTTTCTAAGAAGCTGAACCCCACCTACACCAGCTCGAACATGCACCAAAGAGCTGTTTTTTAAAAGACCAATAATACGTCTAATAACAACTGGATTAGTGTTCACACTACTTGCTATTTCTTTTGATGTTGGCATACGGTTTTCAAAATGCTCAACCATTCCCACTAAAGCTAGAATATGTGACGCAACTGGAAACTGTGTATTTCCTCTCATGTGATCTCCTCCTGTTGTAACAATTATAGTTACACCTCGTATGTTTTGTCAATACTCTTTTTTTATTTCTCTTCAAAAAACTTTGAAACCCATTGAAATCACAACAAAAAAGTTATAAGATAGCCAATGGATTTAGTTTCAATCTGGACCAATCTAGTCGAGTTGAAACTTGAATGTATATACAGTTTTCAAGGAGGCACTTATGTCAAATCTTTCTGGTAGTGGTTGCGAAATTTTCATTCCTGAAAATGACCGTCAACCCCTTCGTGATATAGAACGTAGCATTATTAAAAAATTTAGACGTGGTACATGGACTCAGTTCATTAAAGCCATTAAAGAATACGAACTCATCCAAGACGGAGACAAAATCGCTGTTGCCATTTCAGGTGGTAAAGACAGTCTTCTACTTGCAAAGATGTTCCAAGAACTTCGTAAACACGGTATGAAGAACTTTGAATTAGAGTTCATTTCTATGGACCCCGGTTTTAATAAAGCCAACAGAGACTTGCTTGAAGAACACTGCGCATATCTAAACATACCTGTAAAAATCTTCGACAAGAAAATTTTTGAGGTTGTTGACGATATAGCCAACAGCTACCCTTGTTACTTATGTGCGAGAATGCGTCGTGGTGCCCTTTATGCCTACGCTCAGGAACTCGGATGTAATAAGGTGGCTCTGGGTCACCATTTTGATGACACCATTGAAACAGTTATGATGAACGTGCTTTGTGCTGGTAAATTTATGACAATGATGCCAAAGCTGAAGTCAAGTAACTTTGAAAACATGGAACTTATTCGCCCTCTTTATTACTTAAGAGAGAAGGACATTAAAAAATGGGCATCTTGGAATGGATTAAACCCAATGGACTGCGGTTGTGTGGTAGCTGCTAAAAAGACATCTTCAAAACGTCGTGAAGTTAAAGAGCTCATTGCAACACTTGGAACGTCTTTCAAAGACGTAGAAAAGTCTATTTTCCACTCTGCTAAGAATGTGCATATGGATGCAGTGCTGGGCTGGACAACAAATGGAGAGAAACACAGTTTCTTAGACCAGTATGACGATGAAGACCTGTAAGTAATAACTTCGTATTAAAGTTTTTAAGATAATTAAAACACTTAAAAATGAGTTTATAAGAAACAAACTAGTTAAATTATGTCATGTATAAAAGCTTAAAGAATGGGGTTAAAAAGGTCCACATTCTTTAAGCTTTTTTATGTCTAATCCCTAATACTTCCCAAAATCTTCATCATCAAGGGCTATGCTCTCAACACCGTATTCCTTTGTTAATACTCTCTCCCCCATCTTTTGAACGTCCATCGACAATCTTAATGATTTAGTATGATGGTTTGATGCTGTGTTTTTATCAAGTAATTGAAAGGCACTTATCATATCTGACAAGGCTTCTGACTGTGCTGTCATCTCCTCACTGGTCGCTGCACTTTCTTCTGAGTTAGCTGCATTACCTTGTGTTACAATTGAAATTTGATTCACCCCTTCATTGATCTGGTGTATCTGTGAGGCTTGATCATGAGAAGCATCTGCAATTTCCTTTAAAATATGTGCAGTATCTGAAGTTCCAGTCATAATCTTACTCAAGGCTGATGACGTTTCATGGGCGATTTCCATGCCTGACCTTACTTTTACCATGGAGTTCTGAATAAGGTCAGTTGTTTTTTTAGCAGCACTTGCACTTCTAGCGGCTAAGTCCCTAACTTCACCCGCAACAACAGCAAAGCCTTTACCATGTTCTCCCGCTCTGGCCGCTTCAACTGCTGCGTTAAGTGCTAAAATATTTGTTTGGAAGGCAATGGCATCAATGACTTTTATAATGTCTGATATATTCTCAGAAGCTTGGTTGATTGCATCCATTGCTTCTAACATGCTTCCCATTTGGTTGGTTCCTTGCTGGGCAGTGGCCTCAACATCACTACTTAATACATGTGCACGTTTTGCACGTTCGGCATTTTCTTGGGTTTTGTCCGCTATACGTGACATGGTTGCTGTAATTTCCTGTATAGATCCCGCCTGCTCTGTTGAACCCTGTGACAAGTCTTGAGCCGCCGTTGATACTTGGTTTGCTCCTGCTGTGACTTGCAAAGCTGAAGACGCAAATTCAGATAAAACAGTGCTATAGGTTTCAAGAATCGTATTAATTGAAGTACGCATTGCATTAAAATCTCCGAGGTAGTCCCTATCAATATAAACGTTTAGGTCTTTGGCAGACATACAAGCTAATATGTCTGTAATTTCGTTAATATATGATTGAATGCTATGTGTCACTTCACCCAAACTCCCATAGATCCGCTCAAAGTTTTCACCAATTTCTTTGGTGTCATCATCGGTATCTTCCCTGCTTATACTTACATCTAGTTTTCCACTAGAAAGGTCTGATAGAGTATCTATAAGTTTGTTAACTTCATTGGTTTGATACTCCGTTTGTTTTACAGTCTTAGCCAATGTTGTTTTAATTTCTGTTTGATTGATTACAAATTCAAAGGCACCTATAATATTACCGGACTTGTCTAGTAACGGGTTACCTTCGTAAGCTATATGCAAATCTTCATTTTGTGGATGTGCTATGGTTTCACTGTTAGCTGGGCTCCCCTCTCTCATGGCTCTACCACATGCACAGTTTTCCGTATTGCAGTCTCCTGTTTTTATAAGGTTATAACACTTCTTCCCCTTTACATGGTCTAGTGTCATATTTAAAGCGCCCAGGCCTGCATTGTTAATGTATTCAATATTAAAATCCTTATCTATGGTCATAAAGATTGCTGGCATATCCCTTACAAAACGAACTAAGGTATCTGTCACGTTATTCATACCACCCAGTGTTTCCTTCCACTGGCCTTCTAAGTTTTGAGTACTTGCTCGACTTAACAATTTACCCGCCCTGAACTGGTCATCTAATGATTTGATTTCATGATTTACATGACCTATCGATCGAATAATCGAATCAAAGGTTCGAGAAAGATCCCCAATTTCGTCGAGCGAACCAGTGTTTATGTCCACATCAAAATCTCCCGATGCAACAGACACAGCCGCTTTGTTTAGTGTACGAATCGGTGCGCTTATAAAATAAGAAAAGATCTGCGCAATAATGAATATTACAAATATAGTTGGTATTAATACATTTCTCATTTGATTCGCTACAGCCACTTGAATGGCATGGACGTCATCAGCATATATCCCTGTGCTTATGGCCCAGTCCCATTTGTCGAACCCCTTCACATAAGAAATTTTTGTAGATTCTTCATCCGATCCAGTTCTTTTCCATTTGTAAGATATAACTCCAAAACCTTTATCTTTAACTTTTTCGATCAACTGGTCAACTATACGAACCCCGTCTACATCTTGCAAATAGGACACATCCGTGCCAATAAGCTCCGGACTTTCAGGATGCATCAACATAACCGATTCCAAATCTAAGACCCAAAAATATTCTGCCCCCGAATAACGCAGTGCACCAATTTCATCGAGTGCTTTTGCTTTTGCCTCACCTTCTGATTGGTCACCGTTTTCATATGCCTTATAGTGTTTTAAAGCAATGCTATAGGGCACATCCACTAAACGTTCTAATTTTTTAACGGTTTCGTCCTCTACAACTTGTCCAAACTTTGGTGTTATATAAAACGGTACCAACAGTGCAAAACAAAGAATAATGCACAAGGATAGTAACATGAGTTTGAACCCAAATCTTAAATTGCTTAGCCTCAAATACCTTAAAAGTTTCATTCACTCACTCCTTTGTGAATTCCACCCAAACCACTCAACCACACCCCATTAGACCCATTCGCTAACACTTTTATAGTTCTTAAGTATTACTTTCACCATTTTCGAACTATTTAATCACTTATTCGATAACATAAAGAATTACGTTTACTAAATGAACCATTATGGAATTTTAATCCAATACGAAAAGCCTTGTGACTACAGTCTTTGCACTAAAAAAAGACCCTTAAACTGTACAAAGGTCTTTTAAAAACTTTATGATTCACTATTTTAGTCGATTATTTGTTAAATAACTTCTCAGAGTTTTTATATAACTTATTTAGTGATGCAAGAAACTGCTCCCCTTCTTCTTCATCGAAGTTTTCAAATAAGAGTTTCTCTGTCTCCTCTTTGACTTTCATAAAGTCATCTACGGTAGAAGCCCCTTTTTCAGTTACATATAGGCGGATATTCCTTCTGTCGCTTTCGTCTGGAATACGTTCAATGAATCCCTGATCTTCTAGTATTTTTAACGCTTTGGTGACACTTGCTTTACCCACTTTTTTCATCTTTGCAAGCTCAAGCTGATTAATTCCAGGTTTCATTGAAATGATCAGGAAGTAATCAAACTGTCCAATTTTAATGCCAAAGGGTTCAATATTCTTACTTATATGTTGATTGGCATTGGCGGTTATGCTTCTTATAAGAAGACCATAATCTCTAATATCCATTGTTTATCCTTTCAATATTGAATGCCTAACTTTAATTTATTGGAACTTATGACAAACTACCTCATTAGTATACCAGTAAACCATATTCCAAGTAAAGGCTACTTAACACCTTGTTTAAGTTAATTTAATTGGAATATGATAAAGTGTATGATTTTATTATAAGCACACAATAAAAAAGGACTCATGTAAATCACACAAATCCTTTCAGGACTAATATTTAGGAATAATACTGGTCAATAGACTCACATACAAGTCCATTTAATACCTCTGCGGTTTGTTCCACTTTGCTAATGTAACCGTCAATCCCCCGAACTAAATGCATGTACTCTGTTGGCACAGCACCCGAATACCCTGTTCGTATATAAATACTTGTTTTATCGTTTTTCTTTTCGTTTCTTAAGTAATCTACCACTTCGTATCCCGCATTTTCTGACTCCATAACAATATCAAGTAGTACCAAACCCACATCATTATGATACTTGAGAAACTCTATTGCATCCGTTCCACAATCTGTATAATGAATGTCAATTTCCCGCCCCTTGTGTTTTAGGCGTTTTAGAACTATTTTTGTCATTACAAATACATCAATTTCATCATCAACCACTAGAATTTTAAACGGATTCATTACAAAATCACCGCCTTTGGTAGATCAAGAATGAACTTTGCGCCATCAGAATTTGATATGCATTTTATAGAACCTTTTAAGGTACTTTCAACAATTTCTTTAACGATACAAAGTCCCATTCCACTATTATCGTTCAACCCATTTATATCTTTATTAAGAACCTTACTACGTGTGTAAAAAGGTTCGAATATTTTTTCTAAATGGTCATTTTCAATACCTTCACCATTATCCATAAACTCAATTTTGCAAGTATCAGAAGTTTCTTCAATATAAACAGATATATGTCCACCACTGCCATGAAACCCGTGTAGAATGGAATTGTTTATAAGATTCATAAAAACCTGTGATAAGGGGCCTGGACAGCTAAAAATAGTCATTTCGGTATTGCCGGATACTTTATGATTCACATGATTAAGTTTTAACTCATACCGCATACTCCTAAAAACACTTTCCACATAATCTGCTACAACAAATACTTTACAGTCACCTTTACTCTGATCGGTAGATATACGTTTATAAGAAGAAATGAGTGATGCAGCAGCTTCTAAATTTCGATTTAAAAGAACCATGCCTTCTTGGATATCATCTAGTGTTTCAGAGTACGTTTCTAAATCTTTTATTTGACTGCCTTTCTCAGCAATTTTGTTGATATGAGATGCAGTTGTGATCGACACACCAATAGGCGTGTTTATTTCATGTGCTATTCCTGACATAAGTTCTGTTGTAATTTTATTGCGTTCAAGTTTAATTAACTGGTCTTGTGTTTTCTCTAATGCATCAATGGACTGTTTCAATTCATAATTTTTGATGTATAACTCTAAGTCGGTTTCTAAAACCGAACCAAACTCTTTTAACATGTTTTTGTACATTTCATTATATGTTCTTGTTTTACTGTCTAAAACACAAATAGTCCCGAAATAACTACCATCTGGCCACTTAATAGGATAGCCAAGGTAACTGATCATGTCCAGTTTTACATCCGGGTTGTCCTTCCAAATTGCGCTTTCTAGTGCATTAGGCACTTCAAGGGGGGAATCTGTACCTAAAACCGTCTCGCAGTACAAGCCCATACCAAGTTTACACTGTTCCAGTGCTTCATAAGGATTATCATCATGTTTGTTTAGCGCGAAAACCTCGATATCGGTTTCTCGAAGACGCATAATCAGTGCTGAAGGTACATCAAATACTTCTGAAATAAGATTCAAGAGATTTTGCCATTTAGACAGTACTTCTTCTCTTACCAGTTGGTTCTCTTCAGCAATAATAGGAACAACTCTGGATGAATCATCTTCTCTAACTTTAACGGTTGATTGTCCCATGTAACCGCCTCCAATTAATTACATTTTCCGAATATTTTAATCATACTATCTCCTATTCATAATGATATCCATTTGTGTGCATCTCTAACAGATGTATTGCAGTTTGTATCTTTAATTATTTTCATGGTATGAGTAATGATTACAAATTTAAGTATAAAAAAAGAACTAAATGTATAAATATCATTCGATATATTTACATATAGTCCTTCTTCTTACTTAATGTAATATTATGTTCTCTCTTTTGTATTTAACAGACCAGACCAAATCTTTATAATCAATAAAAACTGGTCCTATTCTAATTTTGATCTGTTCAGTTCTTTATCTGTTCGTAATTAAGCTAAAAACCTGTAAGTTTCTATGAAAGTTTGTCCACAACTTCTTGAGCCATTTCCAGTAACTTTCGTGTCTGAGATGAGTCGATTTTAATTGGACACTCAACCATGTCCCATGCTTCTTTTTGCCTATTAAGCATTTTTACAACCACCCCAGGTAACTCCCCTTGCATCCGAGCTTCATACCTATCTTTAATAGCATCTATAGTCGCAGAAAACTTCACACACTGAACGCCTCTAATCCTGAGTAAGTCTTCAACTCTTTCAGCATCATCCATAATATAAATGATGGAGTCATTGGAGTGTGGGTTCGCATGGATTGCTGTTTCTATTTTATTTAAAAACAACTCCCAAGCTTCGTCTTCATTGGTTGATAGACGCAAGTAGTCTTTCCCTGTGACAACTTGTATATTGGTTTTTTCTCGGATCAGTTCTGCTACACTAGATTTTCCAGTGCAACACGGTCCCATAAAAACAACAACCACCTTGTCACCTCGTTTCAAACAGTTGAATAATTCACAACGTTTAACATATATACAGTCATAACCAAACATGCATTAAGTTGTATATACCCTAATTATTCACAAACCTTTTCAATATACTCTGATGTAGTTAGTGATAGTAATGAACCATACTCCAGTTTAAACTCAACAATATCTCCGACTTTATATGTGTTGTGTGCGCCAGACATATTCATAAGCAGGTGATCGCTTGACGAACCTAGGATTTCAATGCCTTCATCCAGAGGAATGAGGTCGTCAGGGTTTACATCTTGTCTACCTACAGCTGCTATGGCACGTAGAATCATACCCTTATCTTCAAATGTAGGTGTATTACCGAAAGCATCCATCCCAATTTCGCCAATAGGCATTGACCCTTTAGTCTTCAACTCTACGATTTCAGCTTGAAGTTTGAAAGCGTCATCGTGTGTACCTTCAAGAGCATTGCCGTAAGCAGTCTCTCGACCTAATACAATGATTTCTCCCATACGCAAGTTATTTACTTTTGATGGCATAGTCCCTTTGTCTAACATATAGAATGAGCTTGAGTTACCACCTGTAATCATTTCTAGCTTTAACTCAAACTTGCTTTCAATCATTTCAGCTAAGTCACACAGTTGACCCAGGTTTTTATCATCTGGTACAACCCCACCATAACAGGTTAAGTTCACACCCAAACCATATAAATTAATGCCTTCAACGCTTAGGATTGCATTTACTGCTGACTCAATGTCTGTTGGTAAAAAACCTTCTCTTAAGTCACCTAAGTCAACCATAAGTACAATATTGTGTACCTTATTTTGCTTAACAGCTGCTAAGCCTAAAGCTTTAATCGTTTCTAGTTCTGAGTTTAAACTAATGTCAGCGTACTTAACCACTGCTTCAGCTTGGCTTTTCATTGGCAATCTTAGAAGAACTTTTAGTGCATCTAAATGACCTAACTTCTTAAGATTTTCAACGCGGGAGTCAGCTAAAAACTTTACGCCGCCTTCTACCATTGCTTTTGCAGCTTCAGGGACAGCACAGAAAGATTTTGTTACACCCATGATTTTAATATCATGTTTAGAACAAGCTTCTGCAACCACTTCAGTATTATGCTTAAGCTTTTCTAGATTAATCGTAACGCGTGGATACATGGCGTTTCCCCCTTAATAACAAGATAAATGATACATTTACAACAGTTCTAAACTTGGTCTTTTATACTTCTTAGTACCTCTGCTCTTTACAGCTTATGCTTAGTTGTACCTGTACAAAAGTGGCTGTCAGTCACCAAGGTGTCTGACAGCCATTTGTTGACTTCATCAAGATCAAATAGGTGAGTCGTAATTGAGTGTAAAACTTAGATCAACTCTAAACTCTTTTTCATCAGAAGCAAGGCTGCTTCAGGATATTCTTTTGAAAGAACGCCTAGTGATGCCATGATATAGTCATTATCTACAAGTATTTTACATTCCGTATTTGGTAAAAGCTTATCTCCTTTATTAGATAAGGCAATTTTTTTCATAATTTCAAGTCGGTTAGGTAGTCTGGTCAGCGCTCCACCCGTGCCAACAATATACTGAATACCAGTTAAGTCCTTGCCTTCTGCAATTGTTGTTTTCCCAGAACCGCCAAATAAATCTCTGAAACCACCCGCATGTCTATGGGACGCCTGTATAACAGCTTCTTCAGTTAACCTTTCCACAAACAACTTTTGAAGGTCTGTTAATGGTATAGGTTGGTGTCCATCTATAAGCTCGTTAATTTGGTCTTCACTAAGCTCGAGATCCTTTGCGATTCTCTCGACACCGATTAGATCTACAACGTTTGCCATATTGACATAAACGCCGAGGTCACCTTCAACAGTTCGCTTAGCCACCGGTTCAGGACTAATTAGAATTTTATTAACTTCTTCAGAGCCTTCTGTAACCGAGTGTAAATCAGTCGTCGCTCCTCCAACATCAAGTGTAATCAAGTCACCAAGTTCGTTTTTCAAAAGCTTTGAGGCTTCCATTACAGACCCAGGTGTGGGAACAATATGTCCAGTCACTACATCGTGGATATGTTCCATTCCCGGCGCATGAATTATGTGCTTTTCGAATACATCTTGAATAACTTCTCGTGTTGGTTCGACGTTGAGAACGTCAATTTTAGGATAAACATTGTCAACAATAAACAATAGATCTGCTTTGCCAACTTCTTCGAAGATCTCCTTGACTTCCTCATGATTTTCGATGTTTCCTGCGTATATTACTGGAACGTCCAGCTCAAGAGCTGCAACAATCTCAGCGTTGTGAATCGCAGTATCACGTTCACCGTAGTCAACACCTCCAGCAATAAGGATAATGTTTGGATTAACCTCCATAATCTTCTTTTTATCAGTTCGACGTAGACGACCAGCAGTCACAAAGTGAATATTGGCCCCTGCACCGAGAGCAGCTTCACGAGCCGCTTTAGCAGTCATATCATATACCAGTCCGTGCACTGTCATTTTCAAACCGCCAGCTGCAGAAGATGTCGCCATAAGCTCATCATATTCCAGAGTGTCTATGTTCATGTTTTTTTTCAGATTATCAATGGCACCATTAACACCGATTCGAACATCACCTTCAAGCACTGATGTAGGTGCTTGACCTTGGGCGATAAACTTTGGATCGTCTGTATGAAGATCATTGAAAGCGTTGACAACTGTCGTTGTGCTACCTATTTCTGCTACTAATACGTCAACCTTCATAATCTCAACCCTCTTTCTGATCCTTAGGCGAGGACACTCCCCGCCTAACCAATACTTGTGTTCTTTTATTTGCAGACATTTATGAATATCTATTAAAT
>Ga0070724_10001153_pt1 | contig 16285 bp, 16 predicted proteins | sample tdDd001_FD_67278 | JGI IMG/M metagenome (GOLD analysis project Ga0070724, IMG submission 67278) | Marine sediment microbial communities from the Atlantic coast under amendment with organic carbon and nitrate - tdDd00.1 | ecosystem: Environmental > Aquatic > Marine > Coastal > Sediment | place... | reverse complement strand
CAATCTAGAGTGAAATACAAAAATGAAGAATTTCCACCTAAGCATACAGATGATATGACTAAGGGTGATATTCTTATTGATTCATCTTTATATAAAAGATATGCTGGTGAACTTCAGTTGGCAAAATTGCCTATGAAGAACTCTGGTAAAACTAGTCGAGTAGGTCGAGTGATTGAGGAAGAACTATTCTTAATAGATACGATTAAACCTTGGCAAAAGTTTAAGTTTGTTTTGAAAGAAGGTTAAAATGAAAGGTATTGGCGCTTCTCCAGGTTTTGCATCTGGTAGAGTATTTATCAAAAAAGAGTTCAAAGAGCCTGTTCTTCATTATATAGAGGATATAGAAGGTGAACTGAATCAATTGGCTTATGCATCAGATGTATTAATGAATAAGCTTAAATCTCTTGAAATCCATACCACAGACACTATAGGTGAAGAAGAAGGTCAAATATTTAGAGCGCATCAAATGATCTTAGCTGATCCAGAACTTATTGGTAAGGTGAAGTCATTTATTTCTAAAGATAAGTATGAGGCATCTTATGCAGTGAAAGTTGTTCGAGATGAAATGGTAGAGCTTTTTCTTAGTTTAGATAATGATTATATGAGAGAAAGAGCTGCAGATATAAAAGATGTTTGTGGTGGTCTAATAAAACTTTTATTAGGCGTGGAAGACATAAACTATGACACGGAAGAAGCCATCGTAATTATTGCACATGATTTAACACCATCTGATACTGCTGGAATTCCTAAGGATAAGGTATCTGGTTTTATCACAGCAATAGGTGGTGTTACATCACATACGGCTATTATGTCTAGAACATTAGAAATTCCTGCAGTAGTGGGTTTATCTGATATTTCAGCTTTTCAAGAAGGACAGTATGTTATATTCGATGGTTCTACAGGTGAAATTCATTTAAATCCATCTGATCAAACATTAAGTGATTTTCAAAAGAAATCACAGGCATATGATGAACAAAAGAAATTACTTAAAACATTGATTGGTAAAGAAACAGTCTCTTTGGATGGTAGAAAAGTTGAACTGGCATGTAATATAGGTCATCCTGATGATTTACAGTATGTAAATCAGAATGATGGTGAAGGCATTGGTCTATTCAGATCGGAGTTCTTATATATGAACCGAACTTCTATGCCAACAGAAGAAGAACAGTTTGAAGCTTATAAAAGTGTACTTGAAGGTATGGGTAGTAAGCCCGTTGTTATTAGAACACTAGATGTTGGTGGAGATAAGCAACTGTCCTATTTAGATTTTCCTAAAGAAGAAAATCCGTTTCTAGGTTATAGAGCCATTAGGTATTGTTTGGATCATCCAGAGCTTTTTAAGATTCAATTAAGAGCATTATTAAAGGCTTCTTCTTATGGTAATTTAAAGATTATGTTACCGATGATTTCGTCAATAGATCAAATTAGAAGAACAAAAGATTTATTAGAAATATGTGAAGCTGAACTTAAAACAGAAGGTTATGATATTCATAAATATGAGTTGGGTATTATGATTGAGATTCCTGCCGCCGCAATAATCTCAGATCAATTGGCTAAACATGTAGATTTCTTTAGTATTGGGACAAATGATTTGATTCAATACACGACAGCAGTAGATAGAATGAATGAAACAATTTCAGAATTATATTCCCCGTATCATCCTGCATTGATTCGTTTGATTCATACTGTAATAAAAAATGGACATAAAGAAGGTATATGGGTTGGTATGTGCGGTGAAGTCGCTGGCCAACAAGATATGATTCCTTTGCTATATTCTATGGGCTTAGATGAGTTTAGTATGAGTCCATCTAGTATTTTAAAAAGCCGTGCTTTGATTAATTCCCTCAATCAAGAAAAGACGAATAAAATATTAGAGGATGTCCTAGAATTAAGTGAAGCATCTCAAATCAAAGAATATTTAAGACAGGTATAAACCTGTCTTTTACCATTCTATTGGTCTTTTTTCAAGACTCACAAGATAATCATTAATTTTTGAGAAAGGTTTTGAACCAAAGAAACCACGGTATGATGATAGTGGACTTGGATGAGGACCTTTTATTATTATATGGTGGTCACCAATCATTTTTTCTTTTTTTATCGCATCATTACCCCATAGTACAAAAATGATAGGCTCTTCTTTTGTATTCAAAACCTTAAATACAGCTTGTGTGAAATGCTCCCATCCCTTGTTGCGATGAGATCTTGCTTTTGAAGCTTGTACTGTTAAAACATCGTTGATCATGAGGACACCTTGTTTGGCCCACTCTTCTAAGTTACCATGTATTTTAGTCACACCTATATCATCGTATAATTCCTTAAAGATGTTTTTTAGTGATGGTGGTAGTTTCTCTCCCATTGGTACTGAGAAACTTAAACCATGGGCCTGATTTTCGCCATGATAGGGGTCTTGGCCCATGATTACTACTTTGACATCATCAAAGGCTGTTAAGTTAAATGCAGTGAAGATATGACTTTTTTCAGGATAAATGATATGATGCTTATATGCATCATCTAGGAATGATTCGAGTTGATGGAAATAGTCTTTTTCGAATTCTTCTTTTAAATGTTGATACCAATTGTCGTTAAGAAGTTCTTTTAACATGATGCCTCCATAGAAAGGTGAATATGAACACTTTTACAGAACAAGCCATAAAAGTTATCGTTAGTGTGCCAGCTGGATGTGTATTAACTTACGGTCAAGTTGCAAGATTAGCTGGTAGCCCAAGAGCTGCTAGACAAGTAGGCTGGTTATTAAATTCAATGTCAGATAAATATAGAATGCCTTGGCATAGAATTATTAATTCAAAAGGCCAAATATCTCTTAGAGATCCTGAAGGTGCATTTATTCAGAAGATGCTTTTAGAAAGTGAAGGTATCTCAGTAATCGACCATAAAATTGACTTAAAAAAATACATGTGGCATGTTCCATTTATTGATTTTGATCAAGTGGATTTAAAGGCTCATGAAACAAGCAAACAAGACTGATATTAATCAGTCTTTTTTATATTTACATGTCTATTGTACACTAATAATCATTTTTTTATATCTTTTTTAATTTTTTCTAAAACTTTTCTTAGTGAACACTTTATGAATTATTAATCTGAATTTCATTAACATTTGTTCAAAAATGAGATAATATAAAGCTATGGGTTGATTAGAGGATTATGGAGGTCTTATGGATAAACCATATAGCATAGGTATAGATGTCGGTTCAACAACCGTAAAATTTGTTGTACTAGACAACGACAATAAAATTATTCATAAAGAATATAATAGACATTTTTCAGATATTAAAAATACTGTATTTAAGATGTTCGAAAATGCAAAAGAATTATTGATATCAAAAGTAGGAACCATTAACATTACAGGTTCTGCCGGTATTAATATATCTAAGAAATTAGATACACCATTTATTCAAGAAGTCGTGGCGTGTACATCTACTATAGAAGAAGTTGTACCTGAAGTTGATGTTGCTATTGAATTGGGTGGTGAAGATGCAAAAATCACATATTTTGGTGATGTAGTTGAACAAAGAATGAATGGTACATGTGCTGGTGGTACAGGTGCGTTCATCGATCAGATGGCATCACTTTTACAAACCGATGCATCAGGCTTAAACGAGTTGGCAAAAAATTACAAAACAATTTATCCAATTGCTTCAAGATGTGGTGTTTTTGCAAAGACAGATGTGCAACCATTATTAAACGAAGGTGCATCTAAAGAAGATGTAGCTGTATCTGTTTTACAAGCTGTAGTTAACCAAACCATTGGTGGTTTAGCTCAAGGTAGACCCATTAAGGGAAAGGTTGCCTTTCTAGGTGGTCCTTTATTCTTTATGTCTGAACTAAGAAAAAGATTTATAGAGACTCTTAATTTAAAAGAAGACCAAATTATTTTTCCAGAAAATTCACAGTATTTCGTTGCTATGGGTTCTGCCTTAATATCTAAAAAAGGTTCTTCACAAACATTTGATAAATTATACAAAAACATCAATAAGATTTATTCAATTGATGATCATAAGCAGGTAACATTACCTCCTTTATTTGAATCAGAGGAAGACTACAAGACATTTGTAAAGAGACATGAATCTAATAAAGTCGGAAGAAATAACTTAGAAACTTACAGTGGAAAGGCTTACATTGGTATCGATGCAGGCTCTACAACAACGAAGGTTATTCTTATAGACGAAGACAAAAATGTTTTATTTTCTCATTATGGTTCAAACCAAGGGAAACCATTAATTTCAACTGTTGAAGCTTTAAAAGACTTACGTTCTAAAATGAATGATCAGACGACTATAGCAGGTACAACAGTGACTGGATATGGTGAACATTTAATCAAAGAAGCATTAAACATAGACCACGGTGAAATAGAAACAGTTGCACATTACACAGCAGCAGATTACTTCTTAAATGGTGTAGATTTTGTTCTTGATATTGGTGGTCAGGATATGAAATCTTTAAAAATAAACAATGGTGTTATTGAGTCTATCATGCTCAATGAAGCATGTTCATCAGGTTGTGGATCATTTATTGAAACCTTTGCAACGTCATTAGGTTCGAATGTAAAAGATTTTGCAAAGCTAGGTGTTCAAGCTGAACATCCAGTTGATCTAGGTACTAGATGTACTGTATTTATGAACTCGAAAGTAAAACAAGCACAAAAAGAAGGTGCTAGTGTATCAGACATTTCAGCAGGTATATCTTTATCTGTTATTAAGAATGCTTTGTTTAAAGTAATTAGAATGAAAAGACCTGAAGATCTTGGTGAGAAGATTGTTGTACAAGGTGGTACATTCTATAATGAAGCTGTATTAAGAGGTATAGAAGTCATCTTAGGTCGTGAAGTTGTTAGACCTGATATCTCAGGTCTTATGGGCGCTTTTGGTGCTGCAATCATTGCCAAAAACAGAGATGTAGATGGCATCACTAAGATGATTGGTCTTGACGCACTAGATGATTTTAATGTTCAAAATTCACTCAAACGTTGTGACTTATGTGGTAACAATTGTTTGATGACTATTTCTACATTTTCTAATGGCAAATCTTTTGTATCGGGTAACCGCTGTGAAAGAGGTGCGGGTATTACTAAGAAGAAAAATCAAGCGCCAAATATGTATGACTATAAATACAAGAGGTTATTCAGTTATAAACCTCTTAAAGCCAGTGAGGCTCCAAGAGGTGAGATTGGATTACCTCGAGTTTTAAATATGTATGAGGATTATCCTTTCTGGTTTACATTTTTTAATGATCTAGGTTACAGTGTTAAGTTATCTGCTAACTCATCTAAGAAGATTTTTGAGAAGGGCTTAGAATCTATTCCTTCTGAATCTGTATGTTATCCAGGTAAGTTGGTTCATGGTCATCTAGAGGATTTATTAGATAAGGGTGTTAAGAAAATATTCTATCCATCAATTCCTTATAATATTAAAGAAGATGATGAAGCCAATAATCATTACAATTGTCCTATTGTTATATCATATCCTGAGACAATTTGGGCAAACTTAGAACGATTAAAAGATGAATCGGTAACTTTCTACCATCCATTTTTACCAATAGATCATCCAAAACGTATGTACAAACGTTTGGTAGAAGAACTAAAAAATGAAAATATTCCAGCCGCAGATATTAAGCTTGCATTAGATAAAGCTTATTCGGAGTTAGATCAGTTTAAGGCTGATATAAAAGCTAAAACTTATGAGACTTTAGACTACATTAAGGCTAATAATATCAAGGGTATTGTTTTAGCAGGTCGTCCTTATCACCTTGATAAGGAAATCAATCACGGTATCGATGAAATGATTCACTCTTATGGATTCGCCATCTTATGTGAAGATGGTTTTAGGGATTTAAAGATTGAACGACCTATTAGAGCAGTAGATCAGTGGGTTTATCATACTAGATTATATAAAGCAGCTGACTATGTGGCAAAAGACAAAGATTTAGAGTTGATTCAATTAAACTCATTTGGTTGTGGTCTTGATGCTGTAACAACAGACCAAGTTCAAGATATCTTACATCAATACAATAAGTTGTACACAACCATTAAAATTGATGAGATAAATAACTTAGGTGCAGCCAGAATTAGAGTTCGTTCATTGATTGCAGCAATCAATGAAAGAGATAATAATAATATAATACCTAAGAAACTATATGATAACCAACCACGTCCTGTTTTCACAAAGGAAATGAAAAAGAAGCATACACTATTGGTACCACAAATGGCACCAATTCATTTCCAGTTTTTAGAGACAGCCTTGGTTGAAGCGGGTTATAATGTAGAATTATTACCTTCTGTAGATGTTCATGCTATAGACGAAGGATTAAAGGTAGTACATAATGATGCATGTTATCCTTCGATTATGACAGTAGGTCAAATATTTGAAGCCCTTAAATCTGGTAAGTATGATCTAGACAATGTTTCTATCATTATGTCTCAGACTGGTGGAGGTTGCCGTGCAACCAATTATATTGCCTTTATCAGAAAAGCTCTTAAAGATATGGATATGGCTCATATACCTGTTATTTCATTTAATGTAGCTGGTTTAGAGAAAAATCCAGGTTTTAAGTTAACACCAAAGTTACTAAAAAAATTGGGTGATAGTGTATTAATGGGCGATCTACTCATGAGAATGTTATTTAGGGTAAGACCTTATGAGTTAGTTGAAGGATCTGCTAATAAACTTTATGACAAGTGGGTTGATAAGTTCAACGAATGTATTAAAGGTAATGGGCCTAAGTTCAATCATTTGGTACCTCAAGCTGTTCATGATTTTGATACATTACCAATTCATGAGGATATGATTAAGCCAAGAGTAGGTATTGTTGGTGAGATACTTGTTAAGTTCCATCCAACAGCCAACAATCAAATTGTTGATTTCTTAGAGGCCGAAGGCGCTGAAGCTGTAATGCCTGACTTATTTGATTTCGTATTATATACACAATACAATAATGTATATAAGTATGAGGAGCTATCAGGTACATTTAAATCTATGGCAATCAGTAAGACTGCCATTAAGGTACTTGAAGGTCTACGAGATGTGATGAGACGAGAATTAAACAATAGTAAGAGATTTTCAGCACCTGAGCCGATTGAACACTTAGCAGACTTAGCAAGACCACATTTATCGATTGGTAATCAAACTGGTGAAGGATGGTTCTTAACTGCAGAAATGGTTGAGCTCATTAAATCAGGCGTTGATAATGTGGCATGTTTACAGCCGTTTGGATGTTTACCAAACCATATTACTGGTAAGGGTATGATTAAAGAATTAAGACATGCCTATCCAATGAGCAATATCGTACCAATAGATTACGATCCTGGTGCATCTGAGGTGAACCAAATCAACAGAATCAAGTTGATGTTGTCTACTGCATTTAAAAAGTTAGAAAGACAAGCTGAGAAAGAAAATCAAATAACAAGTATTAAATAAGCCCGGGATTCCGGGCTTTAACTATTTAGAATTTCTATAGTTTATCGCATTGATTTCTATTGCTATTGTGATACATTATTAGTTGAGGTGACAAAATGAAAATTTTAGAACAAGTCTATTTTGATAATGGTGCAACATCCTATCCGAAGGCACCTATGGTAGCAGAAGCCATGGCTGATTATTTACTTAATAATGGTTCCAATGTGTCGAGAGGCGCTTACAAGGCAGCGATGGATGCTAGTCGATTGGTTTATGAAACAAGAATGCAGTTGTGTGATCTTTTTCACTTTGATAAACCTGATCATGTAATATTTACAAAGAACATTACTGAAAGTATCAATCAGGTATTAAAAGGGATATTAACAGATAAGGATCATGTGATTACAACATCAATGGAGCATAATGCTATTTTAAGGCCACTTAGTAGTATAGGGTGTGAAACAACAAGAGTTCATGCTGATACTGAGGGTTATGTTCATCTTGATGCTTTTAAAGAAGCAGTAAAAAACAATACAAAAATGATCGTTATGATTCATGGATCCAATGTATCTGGTTCTATTAATGATATTGAAGCAATAGGTCGTTTTGCAAAAGAAAAGGGTATTATATTCGTTGTAGATGCAGCTCAAACAGCAGGTGTTGTAGACATTAATATGGACTACATAGATGTACTTTGTTTTACAGGACATAAATCATTACTTGGTCCAACAGGTACAGGTGGTTTTCTAGTTCAACCTCATATCGTTGAGTCAATGAAGACATTAATCGAAGGTGGTACAGGTTCAGCTTCTGAGTTAGAAGTCCAGCCAGACCATATGCCAGATAAATATGAATCTGGTACACCAAATGTTGTAGGACTGTACGGTTTGCATACAGCATTAAGTTTCGTTATGAATGAAGGTATTGATCAGATACACAAACATGAACTTGATTTAGTAGAGTATTTTATCAATAACTTTAAATCAGATGATGTAAGAATCGTAGGTTCAAAGTCTATGGATAATAGAACTGCTGTCATTTCATTAGATTTTCTAACGAAGGACAATGCAATGGTTGCTTTTGATCTTCAAAGAACTTATAACATTGCTACAAGAGTTGGTATGCACTGTGCACCAGCAGCACATAAGTCGTTAGGTACATTCCCTAATGGCACTGTGCGTGTAAGTTTTTCATACTTTAATACAATTGAAGAAGTTAAGTATTTATTAGATGCATTAACTATTATATTAGACAATTAATCGGTGTTTTTAACATCGATTTTGTATTTAAGGCAAGTATTGAAAAAACTTGTATTAATGGTAAGATAGTATGAGTAGAAAAGTGAGGATAAAATGAATATAAAAGATTTAATAAGTAAAGATAATTTTCACCATCAATTCATGGACCTTATGACACTTGAGGGGCAGGTAACTAATAGTCTTATAGAAGCCTTAATGAAGTATAATAAAAAAGAGCTTTTGGATATTATTGATTTACTAGAAATGGATATTTCTAGTGTGTTAGACCAGGATCAAATCTGTGAACTGATGCTAGAGGAATATGCCAATGAAAGCATGCTGGCATCTATCTTCATTAATCTAGGTGACCAAGAACTCTATCTTATAGATTCATTACTAGAAGAGGATCAATTAGAAGGTAATTTTAAGTATTTGCCAGTAAGATTCCTAGTCACGAGTGCTTTTGTTCAAATGTATAAGAGTGAGAATGGATATATCTTAAAGATGTCTGATGAAATGAAAAATAATTTCAATCTAATTGATCGACAGGCCTTAATGACTTTAAGAAGTGCTCAACTAAGTGTTACAGAGTATTCAAAAGCTGCTATGAACTTATATGGCTCTTTATCTTATGAAAAGATGAAAAGTTTTTACATTAATCATATGACTGAGATAGATGAAGGTATATTTGATGATGATATTTTAGATGCGCTCTTTGTAGGTCAATTTGTCAAAGAACAATCCTTCTATTTATATGAGGGTTATTTCTTATCTCAATTTTACTCAGAAGGTGGAGAAGAAGAAGGTATTAAACTGGCTAAAAATAGTAAACCGTATTATAGACCTGCTTATGAAGAGTTTATAAAATACAGTGCATTTGATTATTCTCAGTCCACACCAGAAGATGAGGACATGGCCACTTTTATATATGACCATGTTAAAGCGGATAAGGTTAAAGTTGAGAATTTCTTGTTTGGACTCAAAGATATATGTGCCTTTGGACGTATGCAAGATGCTGTTAACGATCTAGAAGATTTAGGTTATATATTCGAGAGTAGAGATGATATAGAAACATTTAGTCAACTGTATCAGGCGCTGCACAATAATACTAGAATGTGGTCAAATCATGGTTTCACACCTAAAGAGATGGGTGATATTAACTCAATTAAAGTGGGTCGAAATGATCCTTGTCCATGTGGTTCTGGAAAAAAATATAAAAAGTGTTGTGGCAATCCACTGACTTTAGTTCACTAATAAAAGCCCACAATTAAGTGGGCTCTTTCAATGCAAGTTTTGATTTTTTTCTTTTGAATGACAACTTGATGCCAAGATATTCTCTTATTGGTTTTCGTAAGAAGAACCTTATACTTGGCAATAACAAGGACATGATTGAAAAGTTTATCAATGCCTCGCCACTATAATCAATAGCAATATCATCATGAACTGGTGTGAAAGACAAGTTATAATTTTTAATTTTATTAAGTGGCATAAATAAGAATATGCTGACGATGTGCATCATTTCAGTATAATATGGATCATCGAGTCCTAATTTAAGAGATAGTCGAACCTTTTTAGGGGCGATTTTTTTAATGATTGTTTTAATGTATTTGAGTGCTAAAAGTATGACTTCCTTGCTTGGTCGTTTGAAGGCTCTTTTTTTCTTCTTATTCTCTGGAGCATCTTCAAGTTTTTCATCAACATCAACACCTTGATCTTTATCAGATTCTTTATCTTTAGAGGCCTCCATTTTGACTTTAAATCCAAAGAGCCTTAGTTTGGCCTTCTTTTCCTCATAGGTGATACGGATTAAACCAAAGAAATAGGATCCCTTAAAGTAAACATGCTTTACATCAAATCTTCCATAACCTTTAATGGGAGAGATGAGGAGCAGTAAAATTAATGCAATTAAGAATAAAAACAAGTAGAGGAGAATCATCAAAAGAACTTTTAAGATGATCATAGTAAACCTCCCAAACTTCTACGAGTCTTTTTCTTTTCTTCCTTTTTAGGTAATTTTTCTACAGCTTTTTTAGTGCCACTGTATAAGCCTTTAGCAGCAGATTTCATTTTTGCCTTAGTAGGTACAAGTGCACCTATAACTGGTGTTTCCTCTAATGCTTTTTTTGTATCCTTGACTCTTTGAGTTAAAGGTACCTTTGCATTTTCAAATGCATTTGAAACGATGCTTGCGCGTATACTATCTACTTCTACTGGAACTGAGATATCATCGAGATTATCAAGTTCAAAGTATAATAGCTTAATTTCTGACAGTTTTTTTCTGCATTCAGGACATGCGCTTAAATGACGTTCAACAATCAATTTGTCATCTGCATCTAATGTTTCATCAAGATATTCATGTAATAACATTTCATCAAATTTACAAGTCATTTTCTCACCCCCATAATCCTCGTGCTGTTAAGCGTTCTTTAAGTATCTTTCGTCCTCTGTATATATTGGTTTTAACTGTGCCTAGTGGCAAGTCTGTGTATGCTGATATTTCATCATAAGTCATTTGATGCAAGTGTCTTAAGATAAGTGGTAATCTGAACTTATCTTCTATTTTAGATATCTCTTCGTTAATAATGTTGCTGGTATCTTGAAAGAGTATGTAATTTTCTAAGTTGAATTGAGAAGCGATGGCATCCTTTAGTGTTTGACCATCGTCTGTCATGACTTCATCTAAAGATATAGATGGTTTCATTTTCCGCTTGAAGTTGATACATGTATTGACAGTAATCCTCTTAATCCAAGGTAACAAGGGTCTGTTTTCATCAAATTTATGTATGCCATTTAGAATTTTTATAAATACATCTTGTAATAAATCTAAAGCATCTTCTTTTGAATGAGTGTAGTTGTAGCAGATACTGTAAATATATTTTTCGTATTTAATGTATATTGCATTTAAAGCTTCTTTGTTCTGCTTTTTACATTGCCTTATTAACTTTTTCTCTGATGAATCCACAACCTCACCACCTTTATAAAAGTATAGAAAACTTAACGGCAGGGATGCCGTTAAGTTTAAATATTATTCTTCGTCAGCTTCTTCTTCTTTTTCTTCGTTAAACTTCATATCTTTTAGTTTATCAACTAAAGCTGGTACTGCATCTAATAAAGTTTCAAAGCTAGAACCTTTTCTGATAGGTACTAAGTTCACATCATCACCATTAACAACTAGTAATGCAGTAGGTGTTGCTTTTGCAGCGATACCAGAACCGCCACCGTCGCCACCGTGACCAGATTCGTCTTTACCAGATCCGCCACCAGCACCAAGACCGAATGAAATACTTGCTAATGGAATAATTGTAACATTACCAACTTTGATTTCTTGACCTACGATAGTTTGTGACTTAACAAATTGTTCGAATTTCTCAAATAATGCATTTACGTTTTCTTGAATGTTCATAAATAATCCTCCTAAGTTAATTGTTTACCCACAAGTAATGGGATACCTTGTATTGCTTCATCAAAATTATAATCCTCATCTATCTTTAGTATGTGATAGTCATCGTCTTCGATGACAACTACACCTTTAGAATCTGCTGTACCAAACATACTAGGATTTTTAATATCTAGTATCGTTATATCGATATAACTGATTGGTATTAAGGTTTTATTTCCAGCTTGAATTGGATCTGAAATGATGGGTTTTGATGTTTTATAAGTTTTTTTACCAAACATTAAAACTCCTTTCCTTGGGCCCTATACTTATTAATACACTTGAAAACAGAAAAAGTTTCAAATTTTCTAAAAAAAAATAAAAAAAATAAAAAACCATAATATTTCTATTATGGTTAAGGTCTATTTTAGTAAATCGTTTTGCATTTGAGTCATTAACTCTTGAAGTCTGTTCTTATCTAATTCTATATAGAGTTTGTTTTGTTCACCTTGTTCAAAGTGGATAATGCCAAGCCCATAGAGTTTGTTGATGTGATAAGACATAGTAGCAGCAGTAATATTGAATTCTTTTGCTAGTTCATTGGCATACCATTTCTTCTGAGATAACATTTGAATCATTTGGTATCTCTTTGGATCTGATAAGAATTTGAGTAATGGTTGAATAATAGCCTGAGGATCAATATCCTCAACAGCACTTTCTAAATTGTAACTATAAACATACTTCTTGTGTGAAATCGAGATAAATAGGTTGTATGGAGAAAAGTATGTCAGCATAGGATCCATCTCTTTTGAGTTGATTTCACTTGGATCTAGCTTGTTATTAGTCAAGACTTTAATGAAATCATCTTGGTGATCATTTAGTAATTTCTGATGACGTTCAAGTACTTCATTAATAGTATCGAGTTTTGGTGTTACTTTTTCCTCATAGAATGATTCGTATAATGTTCTGATTGAATGATATACAGATTCTTCTAAAATAGTTGGATCTTTTAATATATCAATAATCAATCTTGTTGTTCTTTCAATATCTACAATACTTTCAGGTGAAGCGTAATGTTCTTTTACCACTTCTAATGTAGCATCATATCCTTCTGGGACTTCATAGTTATTCTTTTCGCACATCTTGGCAAGGAAAGATTTAAAGTTTTCTATAGTCATTTGATCAAAAGAACCTGTTTTGAAAACCAGATACATCATAAAATCAACAATGATTTCAATCTCTTTGAAGAAGAGGTTCAGAGTATTTTTATGCATAAAACTTAAGCCATCTCTAAAAGCCTTGGCTTCTTCGAAATAGTTCTCATGTGCCTTTATGGCCTCCTTTGAGAATTTCATAGCTTTGTTTCTAATCTCACGCTCAATATGCTCTTTTTTATGCTGATAATTTGCTATAGTATGAGCATAGTAAATAAAATCAAATTGTGGACTATAAATTATTTTCTTCATAATAAATCCTTCTTCCTAAAGTTGTAACATTTTCTTATCTTTCATCATAATCGTTGCAATTGCTAGTATTAGTATACCACTAATGATTGGTAGAAGATAGCTACTAATGTGATCTACTAAAAATCCGAATACCAATATACCTATAGGCATAATCCCTTGGGACATCATTGATATAACACCACCAACTCGGCCACGATATGCGTCATCAATTGTTAGTTGCATCATGGTCATAATTGGAATATTAATGGTTATAATGATCATACCTAGTAGTAATGAAACAATAAATATAAGAATCATGTGATATTCATTTGGTAAAAAGGATAGTATAGGATTAGAAGGTAATCCTAACATCATCAAAAATATACCAAAGTAGAACATAGATCCTGCAGTTTTCTTGAAAATTTTTGTGTTGTCCTTGTTCATCATTGAGTATAAAAGAGACATGATTAAGATGCCTACCGGAAATCCCATTTGAATCATACCATACTGAGTCGATGATGCACCTAAGACCTCAACAGAAGTGTATGGTAAAGAAATATTGATACTAGCAGTAATAAAATTAATAAATAGAATATACTTTAAAAGTCCTATAATTAATTCATGCTTTTTTAAATAAGTTATACCTTCTTTAAAAGTATCTTTGAAACTCTGTGTTTGAGTTTCTACATCGATTTTATGGCCGTGTATATTAAAGTTGATAAATAGTTCTGAAATGCCAGAACATATAAAGGATATACCATTTAATAGAATAAAGTATTCTATACCAATAAAACTATAAACAATACCACCCATCAAAGGTCCTGCAATCGATGCAACTGAATCTATCATAGATCTTAATGAATTGATTTGAACCAAACGTTCTTTGTTAACTAAGTTAGGTATACTCGATCCTAAGGAAATACCAAAGAAAGTATTGAATACTGTTAACATCGCAGATGAGAAATAAATAATGCCTAAACTAAGTGGTGTTACTCTAGAAACCGTATAGACACCTATTAAAAGCAGACCACTGAGTAAGTCCATACAGACTGTCATTTTCTTTCGGTCAAACTTATCCGCTAATACACCTGCAAAAGGCGAAAGTATAATTCTTGGTACCATACCAAACAGAATTGATATGGCAAATGTTGATCCAGAGCCTGTTAATGATAAAACGTAAAGGCCTATGGCAAAGTTGTACATGAATGTACCTAAATTTGATACCAAGGCCCCTGTTACGTATAAAATAATATTTCTTTTAATAGTAGACTCTAATGCTGGACTATTATTGTCTTGTTTAATTTTCTCTACCATATTAACTCCTATAATGAAACAAAAATCTTAAGTTTATCCATTTCAATTCTCAATGCTTCTTTTTTCTTTACCTTAACTTTTTTCATGTTCGCCCCCAAAATAATATACTAGTAACCTCTGTTAATTGCATCAAATTGATAGTAATCTATAGCTGTTAATCTTTTAATTTTTTGCTTCTTTGATTGCCTTTTCATAAGATACTCCTTTAAATGAAAGGAGATGAAACATCTCCTTATTTAGTAACCTCTGTTGATTGTATCTAATTGATAATAATCAATTTCTGATAAATATCTAGTTTTAGCTTTTTTATCTTTTTTATTCTTAAACATAATTGTCTCCTTATGTAGTATTTAATTAGTATCCTCTGATGATTGAATCCATTACATAGTAATCTGATACTTCAGGGTGTCTGATTTTAGTTTTCTTCATTTTTTTATTTTTAAACATGTTATTCTCCTTATCTTGTCGACTCAATAGGGGTGAGTCTTCTTTATGTGATGCTTAGTAACCTCTGTTAATTGCATCTAATTGATAGTAATCAGTTTCTGATAAATGTTTGATTTTAGTTTTCTTATCTTTTTTATTCTTAAACATAATGTACTCCTTTTATGCAGTCTGTCTTCTTTTGATGCTTAGTAGTTTCTTAAGATAGCATCAATAACATACGAATCAGTTGTGTTAAGTTGTCTAAATGTTGCTTTCTTAACTTTCTTATGCTTTCTGTTCATCATAAACCTCCTTGTGTATGGAGATGTTTATACTGGAAAATCATCTCCGTTAGTTTCTCTTATTAACCTCGATCATTTGATTCTCCTTCTTCATTAGTGTTTAAGTGTTTTACTCATTTCAACCTTACTTAAGGTTATCTAATTAGGAAAAAGTCCATTTCGGTTAATTGTCTAGTCTTTTTTGATTTTTTTGTTCTTCTCATTTTTTAGACCTCCTATTCCTTTTGTAAATTATCAAGCTTCTCCGGTTATATCATATACCGGCAAATTCATTATTATAAGTTCTACTACATTTAAAATTGTTTTCTACTTTATTGTGTTATTTTCTTGGTAAAAGATGATTGTGCTTGACTTGAATTTGGATTCTGTCTTCATACGACAGTTACATTTGATTTTCATCTAATCACCTCTCTTATTAGAAAACCATCTAACTATTTGGGTAAAAAATTTTGAAATATAATTTTTTAGTATAAAACAGTGGTTGTTTGATATATTTCTAACCTTTTATATAGTTAGATGCGTTTCGAAGTCTATCTTTAACTATATACTACGACTTTAATCTAACTATGTCAAGGCTTTTTATATAATTAGATGACTTTCTAATCTTTTTCTAATTTTTCTCATACTTCTTTAAGAATCGGTTATATTTTATCAATATCGGGTATTATTTGACCGATAAACTATAATGTGAAGATATGTAATTAAGGTTTTTTTCATATATATTGGAATATATATCATGTATAATGGTATTAATAATGGAGGTAATCATGAAA
>Ga0070724_10001151_pt1 | contig 16293 bp, 12 predicted proteins | sample tdDd001_FD_67278 | JGI IMG/M metagenome (GOLD analysis project Ga0070724, IMG submission 67278) | Marine sediment microbial communities from the Atlantic coast under amendment with organic carbon and nitrate - tdDd00.1 | ecosystem: Environmental > Aquatic > Marine > Coastal > Sediment | place... | reverse complement strand
GTATCAATTGGATGTTCAATGTGGATGCAGCTAGAGAAAAACTAGAGAGAGCCTATGAAGCTCTCAACTAGTCAAAATCAGTGTGAAGAGGTACTAGAGACTAGAATCTATAAGAGCGTTAGGGGGAACGGCTTTTGCTCTTATAGTATCTAGTAGCGAAGCGGTCTAGTTTCTAGCGCCTAAGCGAACGCTGTGTTTACTTTACAGTTTTATTCTCTGCCGATTCTTCTCAACCGTCGCGGCGCCAATGCCCTTAACGTTGGCCAGATCATCAGCGGTTTTAAATTCACCATTGGCGTCTCGGTAGTCGACAATTTGTTGGGCTTTTTTGGCTCCAATCCCTTTGAGTAGGGTGGCCAACTCCTCTGCCCCAGCGGTGTTGATGTTAACTGTGATCTCGATGCCTTGATGCTTACTTTGGGCCGTATCCTCGGCGGCCAAACCAAGTTTAGGTACCATAAAAGTAAAACAAGCGATCAGCAATGCAGTAATAAATTTCATCAAAATTCCCTTTCAATTGTAGTGAGCCATCATTGTTCACCACAAAAGAGCGTTGATAAAAATATAGTTTTACCAAAATAAAACGGGCCGCATAAGCGGCCCGTTTGAGTAACATATCAGTTTCAGCGAATTACTGCGCAGCGTCCACTACGTAGTACTCGATATCAGCATCTGCACGCAGCGCGTTAAGCGTTGCTTGAAGATCTTGCTGAGTATTAGTGCGAACTAGCTGAGCACCAATCTGAGCTGTGTAAGCAGGTTCTACTTTGGCTTCAACCGATAGCAGTTCTACCACTACGATGTTGCCTTGTGCGTCTTTCGCTTGACCATACACTTTCTCGCCTTGAGCAGGTTTTGCGAAGGCAAACACAGCATTAGCCAGTGCGTGACCACGGTCGATAGTTTCAAGGTCGGCAAAGCTTAGTTGATTTGCTTCTAGCGTTGCTTGGTTACCAGCTTGTAGTTCTTCAACCAAAGTCGTTGCTAGCGTGATAGCTTGTTGCTCGCCCTTCTTAGCGGCAAGACTTTTCACCACTTGTGCTTTTACTTCTTCAAGTGGCATCACTGTCTCGTCACGGTGATCGTCTACACGAACCACGATCACGTGCTCTGGTGCAACTTCAACTACCTCAGAGTTAAGACCGGTGTCTTTCACTTCTGAATCTAGAATGGTTTGCATTACCGCTGGAGTCAGTAATAGCTCAGGAGCATCAACTTGAGAAATGAAGTCTGTGTGTTGAACTTCGCGGCCAATCGCTTCAGCGGCGTCATCAAGCGAATCTGGGAATTCAAACGCTACGCGCTCAAGTTCGGTTTGCAGTTCGTAGAAACGCTCTACAGCTTGCTGATCAACCAACTCTTGCTTGATTTCTGCTGCCACTTTTTCAAATGGTTGCGCTTGTGGCGCTTTTAGCTCATCTAGCTTGATAATGTGGTAACCAAAGTTCGACTTCACAAGGCCAGTAACATCACCCGCATTTTGAAGTGCAAACGCTGCTTCTTCAAATGTTGGGTCCATAACGCCTTTTTCAATCCACTCTAGAGAGCCGCCTTGTTCAGCGCTACCTGGGTCTTCCGACTTCGCTTTGGCTAGCTCAGCAAAGTCAGCACCTGCGTTTAGCTCGTCAAGCAGAGCTTGCGCTTTTGCTTGCTCGTCACCCACAACTAGGATGTGGCTCACTTTGCGTTGCTCTTTAGTCGAGTATTGATCTAGATGCTCTTGGTAGTAAGTTTTTACCTGCTCATCAGAAACTTCAACTTGCTTTTTAAGCTCCTCGGCAGACAGCTCTAAGTACGCGACTTTTAGCTGCTCTGGGCGAGTGAACTGTTGAGGATTCTGCTGGTAGTAATCTTGGATCTCTTCATCCGATAGGTTCGCTTTATCAGCAAACGTTTTTAGATCCAAAGAAACCGCACGAATATCACGAGTCTGAGAAATCAGCTTGCTTTGCGCTTCAACTTCGCTTGGCAAACTAAACTCACTGGTTTGCAGCGCAGCAACTAGCTGATTACGCACTTCATCACGGCGTAAGTATTCAGCAAAGCTTTCTGGGCTGAAACCTGCGCGGCGCAATGCAGCGGCATAAATTTCTTGGTCGAATTGGCCGTTATTTTGGAATTGCGGCATTTCCAAAATCATGGCACGAATTTGTGCGTCACTAATACGTAAGCCAAGCGCCTGAGCGTGCTGCTCAAGTAAGATATCGTTAATCATGCGATCAAGAATCGACTTACGGAAAGACTGAACGTATTGAGGGTCGCCTAGCAAGGTTGAGAAGTAATCACCAAGCTGAGCTTGCATTCTGTTGCGCTCATTTTGGTAAGCTTGCTCGAACTCTCCACGGCTAATTTCTGTATTACCAACTTTCGCCGCAGCATTGTTGCTAGAACCTAGGTAACCACTTACTCCCGTAAATACGAAAGAAAGGATAATCAAACCTAGGATAATTTTTACCGCGATGCTGTTTACGCCTTCGCGCAATCGCTCCATCATAATCTAATTACTCTCCAAAATTACGCCGAACGGCGAATCGCTCCTATGAGCGGAATGCGATTGATGATATCAGAAAAAGAAATGCGCACCAATTTGATGCGCATAATTCAGATACTTTTGGCAATTTTCACTGCCACTTAATAACTGTTTGCTGCTGTTTTAACCAGCTAGCCTTAGTTACAAGCGTCTTTCAGTGCTTTACCCGCTTTAAACGCAGGAACTTGCGCTTCTGCGATTTGGATCTCTTCACCCGTTTTAGGGTTACGGCCAGTGCGAGCTGCACGAGTACGTACGCTGAACGTACCGAAGCCGACTAGAGCTACTTGATCGCCAGTTTGTAGTGTATCGCTCACTGCGTCGATGAAAGCATCTAGAGCGCGACCAGCTGAAGCTTTAGAGATGTCTGCGTTCTCTGCAATTTTTTCTACTAGTTGTGTTTTGTTCACTTGATGTTCCCCTTTACTACTACCGATATCAAGTTGGCAGTATTCGTTCCGTTAAAAAATCTAGTTATTTTTAAACCACGCCTTATGGCAAAAGGCGTCGCCCTTGGTGGATTAACTTAGCGCCCAAAAAAAACGCTGACAAGCCTTTTAGGGCCTGACAGCGTGATTCTTTTACTTATTTTTGCTACACGTCACTATTTTACTGACTCTAAGGCCATACCAGACGGATCATTTGCAAGTGCAATGGTTAGAACTTCATCAATCCATTGTACTGGTTTTACTACCAAATCAGCGATTACGTTGTCTGGGATCTCTTCCAAATCACGCTCGTTGTCTTTCGGAATAACTACCGTTTTAATGCCACCACGGTGAGCAGCCAGAAGTTTTTCTTTCAAACCACCGATAGGAAGCACTTCACCACGCAGGGTGATTTCACCTGTCATGGCAACTTCCGCTTTAACAGGATTACCCGTTAAGCTAGAAACTAACGCGGTACACATTGCGATACCCGCGCTTGGGCCGTCTTTCGGCGTAGCCCCTTCTGGTACGTGAACGTGAATATCACGTTTTTCGTAAAAGTCGGCGTTGATACCGAGTTTTTCTGCGCGTGTACGCACCACCGTCATCGCCGCTTGAATCGACTCTTGCATTACGTCGCCAAGTGAACCCGTTTGGGTCAACTTACCTTTACCCGGCATAGATTCGGTTTCAATCGTGAGCAAGTCACCACCGACTTCTGTCCATGCAAGGCCAACCACTTGACCAACGCGGTTGTGGTCATCGGCTTTACCGTAATCGAAACGTTGAACCCCTAAGTACTCTTTTAGGTTGTCCATGTTAACTTGAACGGTTTTCAGCTCTGAGTTAAGCAAAATGTTCTTCACCGCTTTACGGCAGATCTTCGAAATTTCACGTTCAAGGCCACGCACACCCGCTTCGCGAGTGTAGAAACGGATGATGCCGACAATCGCCGAATCTTCGATTTCTATTTCGTGCTCTTTTAAGCCATTGCGCTGGATCTGCTTCGACACTAGGTGACGCTTAGCAATATTCAGTTTCTCGTCTTCGGTGTAACCAGAAAGACGGATCACTTCCATACGGTCAAGCAGCGGACCTGGAATGTTCATCGAGTTCGAGGTAGCAACAAACATCACGTCCGATAGGTCGTAGTCGACCTCTAGGTAGTGATCGTTAAAGGTGTTGTTTTGCTCAGGATCGAGAACTTCTAGCAGGGCTGACGCTGGGTCGCCGCGCATATCAGAAGACATTTTGTCGATTTCATCGAGCAAGAACAGTGGGTTCTTCACTTCAACTTTCGACATCTTCTGGATAAGTTTACCCGGCATAGAACCGATGTAAGTACGGCGGTGACCACGGATTTCCGCTTCATCACGTACGCCGCCAAGCGCCATGCGAACGTATTTACGCCCCGTGGCACCCGCAATCGAGCGACCTAAAGAGGTTTTACCTACACCAGGAGGCCCCACAAGACAAAGGATAGGCCCTTTTAGCTTGTTGATGCGGTTTTGTACTGCCAAGTACTCAAGAATGCGTTCTTTAACGCGCTCAAGGCCGTAGTGGTCTTCATTGAGCACTTCTTCCGCTTTAGCTAGGTTCTTCTTCACTTTAGAGCGTTTTGCCCAAGGCACACCGATCATCCAATCGATGTAACTGCGTACCACGGTAGCTTCTGCCGACATCGGCGACATCATCTTCAGTTTTTGCAGCTCTTGCTCGGTTTTTTCACGAGCTTCCTTCGGCATTTTAGATTCTTCAATCTTGATCTTCAGCGATTCAAACTCATCCGGCGCATCGTCCATCTCACCCAATTCTTTTTGGATGGCTTTCATTTGCTCGTTGAGGTAGTACTCACGCTGAGATTTTTCCATCTGCTTTTTCACGCGGCCGCGAATGCGTTTTTCCACTTGTAGCAGATCGATTTCTGATTCCATTTGGCCCATCAAAAACTCTAGACGTTGGTTAACGTCTAAGATTTCGAGAACCTGCTGCTTATCATCAAGCTTAAGAGGCATATGCGCTGCAATGGTGTCTGCAAGGCGCGCCGCTTCGTCGATACCATTGAGTGACGTTAGCACTTCAGGTGGGATCTTTTTATTAAGCTTAATAAAGCCTTCAAATTGGTTGATAGCGCTGCGCACAACCACTTCTTGCTCACGCTCATCCAGTTCTGGGGTTAGCAAGTATTCAGCATCGGCTAAGAAAAACTCATTTTCTTTAAACTGATGGATTTTAGCACGCTGCTGGCCTTCAACTAACACTTTCACCGTACCATCTGGCAGTTTCAATAACTGTAAGATGGTCGCGATGGTACCGATTTCGAATAAATCATCGATTGATGGTTCATCGGTATCGGCTTGTTTTTGGGCAACTAATAGAACCTGTTTGTTGGCGTCCATTGCAGACTCAAGGCAACGGATTGATTTCTCTCTTCCAACAAACAGAGGAATGACCATATGTGGGTATACCACTACATCTCGTAAAGGTAATACGGGGATCTCGATACGCTCGGAACGCTCCAAGTTCATATTATTCTCTCTTCCGTTTCTGCTTATGAGCAGTATATGGGGGCAATTGGCTTATATTCAACGAGATAATAAAAAAAAAGGAGGCAAAAGCCTCCTTAGTTCAATTTAGGCGGGAATTACTCTCCGCCAGCGGCTTGTGTTTCGCTACCGTTGTAAATCAGCAGTGGTTCTGACTCGCCATTAATAACCGAATCATCAATCACAACCTTGCTCACATCATCAGTTGATGGCAGCTCATACATGGTATCGAGCAATACTGCTTCTAAGATAGAGCGAAGACCACGAGCACCGGTTTTACGCTCCATCGCTTTTTTAGCGATCGCACGCAGTGCATCTTCACGGAACTCAAGCTCAACATCTTCAATATCGAAGAGTGCTGCGTATTGCTTGGTTAGTGCGTTCTTCGGCTCACATAGGATCTGAATCAGTGCTTCTTCATCAAGCTCTGTTAGCGTGGTAGTGACAGGCAGACGACCAATGAATTCTGGAATTAGACCATATTTCACCAAATCTTCTGGCTCTACTTGCATAAACAGTTCGCCGACGGTCTTAGTTTCGTCTTTAGAGCGCACTTCCGCGCCAAAGCCAATACCAGAACCTGTAGCAACACGTTGTTCGATCACTTTATCTAGGCCGGCAAATGCACCGCCACAGATAAATAGGATCTTAGACGTATCCACTTGAAGGAACTCTTGTTGTGGGTGCTTACGGCCGCCTTGCGGTGGAACCGACGCCACAGTACCTTCTACCAGTTTAAGCAATGCTTGTTGCACACCTTCACCAGAGACGTCACGTGTAATTGACGGGTTTTCAGCTTTACGCGAGATCTTATCGATTTCATCGATATAAACAATGCCACGCTCGGCTTTCGCCACGTCGTAATCACATTTTTGCAACAGCTTTTGGATGATGTTTTCTACATCTTCACCCACGTAACCGGCTTCGGTTAGTGTGGTTGCATCTGCCATAGTGAACGGTACGTCAAGGAATCGTGCCAATGTCTCTGCAAGCAGAGTTTTACCACTACCCGTAGGACCAATAAGCAAGATATTACTTTTGCCTAGCTCAACACCTTCGCTGGTAACATCACCATTGCGTAAGCGTTTGTAGTGATTATAAACCGCAACTGCTAGCACTTTCTTAGCGTAATCTTGACCAATCACGTAATCATCAAGGTGCGTTCGGATCTCGCGCGGCGTTGGTAGCGCGGTCGATTCCTTTTTAGGAAGCACATCTTTGATTTCTTCGCGAATAATGTCGTTACATAGATCGACACATTCATCACAAATATATACGGATGGGCCTGCGATTAGCTTGCGAACTTCGTGCTGGCTTTTGCCGCAGAAAGAGCAATACAGCAGTTTGCCGCTACCGCCCTCTTTGCTTTTATCTGTCATTCGCTAACCTCTTAGCCTTTTTCATTCTGGTTTGAGTGTATAACAATTTTGCTTAAAATGCGCCTGCATCTTTTCGCACTCGCATTTTTGGCCTTATTGCGCTTATTAGCCGCAATAAAGCCCTAAGCAACTCGGTTGTTATTCAGCGTGACGATTCAATACTGAATCGACCAAACCGTATTCAACAGCTTGATCAGCAGACATAAAGTTGTCGCGATCTGTGTCATTTTCGATGATTTCAAGCGGCTGACCTGTGTGCTCTGCAAGCAACTTGTTCAGCTTTTGCTTAATCGTCAAGATCTCTTGCGCGTGGATCTGAATATCAGAAGCTTGACCCTGGAAACCGCCTAGTGGTTGGTGGATCATCACGCGAGAGTTCGGTAATACATGACGCTTACCAGGTGCACCACCTGCCAGTAAGAATGCGCCCATTGAGCATGCTTGGCCCATACATACTGTGCTCACGTTTGGCTTGATGTACTGCATGGTGTCGTAGATAGACATACCAGCCGTTACGCTGCCACCCGGTGAGTTGATGTAAAGGAAGATGTCTTTGTCTGGGTTTTCTGACTCAAGAAACAGTAACTGCGCCACAACAAGGTTTGCCATGTTGTCTTCTACTTGACCAGTCAAGAAGATGATACGCTCTTTAAGTAGACGAGAATAAATATCGTAAGAACGCTCGCCACGGGAAGTTTGTTCTACCACCATGGGTACTAGCGCGTCGATAATTGGAGACATTGCGTTTCTTTCTTGGTAGCTCATATTCTTATATCCCTAAATAAAATGGCCCGGATGATTAACTCATACGGACCATTGTTAGCAGAAGAGTTAAAACAAAGTCAACTTTCTATACACTGAAACCTGACTTATGCAGGTTGTTGTGCATTCATAAGCTCGTTGAAGCTTACTTCTTTGTCTGAAACTTGTGCTTTTGCGATGATAGCGTCGATCGCTTGCTCTTCAAGAGCAACGTTACGCATGTTGTTCATCATTTGCTCGTTTTGCTCGTAGTAAGCAATAACTTCTGTTGGATCTTCGTATGCAGTTGCCATCTCTTCGATGATTGCTTTTACTTTTTCGTCGTCAGCTTTTAGCTCTTCAGACTTGATCACTTCACCAAGAAGTAGGCCAACGACTACGCGACGTTTAGCTTGCTCTTCGAACAGTTCACGTGGAAGTTGCTCAGCAGCTTCAGGGTTACCACCGAAACGTTGTGCAGCTTGCTGACGTAGAGTACCGATTTCTTGGTCGATAAGTGCAGCAGGAACGTCGATGTCGTTCTCAGTTACTAGACCGTCAAGCGCTTGCTCTTTGATGCGGTTTTTAACAGCTTGCTTAAGCTCACGTTCCATGTTCTTACGTACTTCAGCTTTAAGACCTTCTAGGCCGCCTTCGGCACCGAACTTAGCAACGAATTCTTCGTTTAGCTCAGGAAGCTCACGCGCTTCAACTTTGTTTACTTTGATTGCAAACTTAGCTGCTTTACCTTTTAGGTTTTCAGCGTGGTAATCTTCTGGGAAGTTTACGTCGATTTCAAATTCCATGCCCGCAGTCTTACCAGCGATGCCGTCTTCGAAACCAGGGATCATGCGACCTTGACCCATTTCTAGTGGGAAGTTTTCAGCTTTACCGCCTTCGAACTCTTCACCGTCGATAGAACCAACGAAGTCGATAGTTGCACGAGAACCTTCTTCAGCAGCTGCGTCTACTTCTTTCCAAGTAGCTTGTTGCTTGCGAAGCGTTTCGATCATCTCGTTTACGTCTTCTTCTTTAACTTCTACAGCTGGTTTCTCAACTGTGATGTTTTCTAGGCCTTTAAGCTCAACTTCTGGGTAAACTTCAAAAGAAGCAGTAAATACTAGGTCTTTACCTTCTTCTGTTTCAACTGGTGCGAAAGTTGGTGCGCCAGCTGGGTTGATTTTTTCTTTAACGATCGCTTCAATGAAGTGACGTTGCATTACTTCGCCCATCACGTCTTGACGTACTGCTTTACCGTACATTTTCGCAACCATCTTCATTGGCACTTTGCCTTTACGGAAGCCATCGAAACGACGGTTTTTAGCGATGTTACGTAGTTCAGCTGTTACTGCATCTTCGATGTTAGCAGCAGGAACGGTAATAGTAAGACGGCGCTCTAGGCCTTCTAGAGTTTCAACAGTAGCTTGCATTTTATATAAACCTCAAAACTGGCTCAGTATCATCACTGAGCTTATGAGCCGATCACGGCTTCATTCTGTGTACCCTGGTGGAATACACTTCAAATAAATTGAGCACCACCAGCCAACGTGTGGCCAATGAACTATTCAGCGATATCTTTTACTTGCTCAAGTAAATGAGCCCATAAAGGTATCTCCAATTAGTCTCAGAACAAAAAATTAGACGCGACATTCTAGCGATATGCTCTTCAACTGTCGAGTCGAGTCCTAAATTCTCAACGAAATGATGTGAGTTCCCTGAGAAATGGGGACGATACATGGCTTTTCAAGGGAAATAATCCCTTTTTTTTAGAAAAAAACAAAAAAGAGATCCCAGTCTTGTTTTAACGCCTTTAATTGGTAACTTTTTGCACGACATTTACTCTGGTAAAAGGTGACAAAAGGATAATTGCCATGGCTATACCAAAGCGCATCTCATTGATATTCGTCATACTCTACACTAGTTGCTCGCTGATACTCGCCAGTTGGGCGTGGCAATCGAGTTATCAGAGGATGATGAGCAGCGCGCAGCAGCAAGCCGAACAACTTACCAGCCACTTATCCAGTCAGCTAGAAAAATACGCCTATATCCCCCAACTCATGTCGAAAGACCGCGCACTCATCGATGCGCTGTTGCGCCCTACCAATAGCGCCCAACTCGATGTCACCAATCGCTACCTAGCGCAGGTCAACCACATTATTGGGGCGTCGGATACTTACCTGCTCGATATCAACGGCACCACCATTGCGGCGAGTAACTGGCAAAGTGGCAAAACCTTTATTGGCCGCAATTTCGCGTTTCGCCCCTATTTTCAGCGCGCAATCCAAGGGCGGCGCGGCGAGTACTTCGCCCTTGGGAGCACGTCTGGCAAGCGCGGATATTATTATGCGTACCCGATCATTTATGGCGCCAAAACCCACGGGATCATTGTGGTAAAAAAAGACCTGTCTAATATCGAGCAAAGTTGGAGCAACAAAGAGAGCTACTTTGTGGTCACCGACGAAAATGACGTCGTCTTCATGTCGAACAGAGCATCCTGGCTCTACTCCAGTTTAGTCCCGCTCAGTGATAAAACTCGCCAGTCGATAACCGCGAGCCGAAGATACCTAGAGCGCTACATTGATTCGTTAATGCTAGACGGCGATTTCACCGCCGCTCAAGGTGAACTGCACCATACGACGACTCCAAACCTGAGCCGCAGCTATCTCTCTGCCCAGCAACCACTCAACAGTATTGATTTAACCGTGCGTGTATTAACGCCCAAAATCCGCTTAGCTTGGAATGTGGCCGCCACACTCACTTTTAATACGCTCATCTTTGTTCTGCTGTATTTGAGCTATGTGGTTTATGTCCAGCACCGAACCAAACAGCGGCATATAGAGCAGATCCAAGCGGAAGCCAAGCAAAAACTTGAATATCAGGTGATGGAGCGCACCGCCGAGCTGCACCATGAAGTGAAGGTGCGCAGCAGCGCCGAAAAGGCCCTGAGACAAACTCAGGCTGAACTCATTCAAGCGGCCAAATTAGCGGTACTTGGGCAGATGTCGGCTAGCATCAGCCATGAGCTAAATAACCCTCTTGCGGCGATTCGCAGTTATGCCGACAACGGCAAAGCCTTTTTAGCCAAAGGCAACCCCGAAAAGGCCAGTCAAAACCTGCAACGAATTTCCGCGTTAACCGAGCGAATGGCGCAAATTAGCCAACAGTTAAAAGCGTTTGCTAAGAAATCCAGTGTTGATGAACTGGTTTACGCCCAACTATTTCCTCTGATTATTGCAGCCAAAGAGCTGTTAAAGTCGCAGTTGAAAGCACAGGACGTCCATTTATCGCTCAATATTGATGACGAGAAACTGCAAACCAAGCTCAACCCTATCCAACTCGAGCAGGTATTGGTCAATTTGTTATCCAATGCGATTCAGGCTGTGGAACACCAAGTAGAAAAACAGATCACAGTCTCACTTTGGCAGCAAGGAAAAGAAATCGTTATCCAAATAGAGGACAGTGGGCTTGGTATCGAACAACAGCATCTCGAGCAGTTATTTGACCCGTTTTTTACCACCAAGCAAAACGGGCTTGGGCTTGGGTTATCGATATCGCAACAAATTGTGCAAAGCATGGGTGGTCAGCTCTCGGTTGATAACGGTTCGCTTGGGGGGGCTTGCTTCCAAATTCACTTGCCGCTAAGGGTTAAGGGTTAAGGGTTAAGGGTTAAGGGTTAAGGGTTAAGGGTTAAGGGTTAAGGGTTAAGGGTTAAGGGTTAAGGGTTAAGCAAGATTTAGATAATTGCGGTTAAACACAAGGAAATGTGCCTATATGTGTCACGTATTTTTTATTGACGATGAAGAAGATCTACGCATTGCGATGGAGCAAAGTTTTGAACTGGCGGATATCGAAGCCCATGGGTTTGCCGACGCCGAATCTGCCTTGCTCGCGTTTGACCAAGACAACCCACCTTACGTGGTGATCACCGATATCTGTTTGCCCGGTTTATCAGGGCAAGACTTACTGCGCTCCATCAAGCACAAAGACGCCGACATTCCTGTGGTGATGATCACCGGCCATGGCGATATTTCCATGGCGGTTCAAGCCATGCACGATGGCGCCTACGATTTTATAGAAAAACCCTTCGCCACCGACCGACTTATCGATACCGTCAAGCGTGCCATCGAGCGGCGCAAGCTCAGCCTTGAGAACCAACAACTTAAGCGCGCTCTAAAAGCCAAACATGCATTAGGACCCCGTATTATCGGCGAAACCGACAGCATTCAAGCCCTGCGAGAAACGATAAGCCACGTCGCCGATACCAACGCCGACATTCTGTTATTCGGCGAAACCGGCACCGGTAAAGAGTTGGTCGCACGCTCGCTGCACGAACAGAGCGGCCGACGGGAGCAAAACTTCGTCGCGGTGAACTGCGGCGCGGTACCGGAAAATTTGATTGAAAGCGAGTTATATGGCCATGAAAAAGGCGCCTTCACCGGGGCCGATAGTAAACGAGTAGGGAAATTTGAATACGCTCAGGGCGGAACCCTATTTTTAGATGAAATTGAATCCATGCCAATGCAGGCACAAATTCGGCTACTTAGGGTGTTGCAAGAACGCAACATCGAGCGGATAGGCTCTAACCAAATCATTCCGCTCGACATCCGCGTGATTGCCGCCACCAAAGCGGATTTAAAGCAAGCCGCCGCCGAAGGAACATTCCGTCAAGATCTCTATTATCGGCTCAACGTCGTCACTCTCGACTTACCGCCATTACGCCAACGTAAAGAAGACATCCCAGCGCTGTTTCACCACTTCTTATTGGTTGCCGCCGCTCGCTACGGCAAAGCGGCCACTTCGCTGCCTGCCAATGATCTACAAATGCTGCTGTCTCATAACTGGCCGGGGAACGTCCGTGAACTGCGCAACGCGGCAGAGCGGTTTGTTTTGTTGGGTAAATTGATCCAATTAGGAGAAACCACCGCAATCGCTTCGCAGCAAAGCTTAGCCGAACAAGTGGCCGAGTTTGAGAAAACCATCTTAGAGCAATCCCTTATCGATACGGGCGGCAGCATTAAGGAGACCATGCTTAACCTGCAACTGGCTCGTAAAACCCTATACGACAAAATGCAAAAATATGGTTTAAGTAAAGAGGAGTATAAGGGGTGAAGCCCTTGCTTCCCCCCCTTAAAAAGACATCAGCTTTGATAAGAAGCAAACACCTTGTAGACCTCGTCAATCCGACGCTCAAAACTGGATTTTAGCGCCCTCTCATTAACGGTATGGTCGCCATCACCGAAAGGGCCCCAACCATCAAGTGTCGGGACACCAGTCGCTGAGGTCACGTTCGCATCACTCACCCCACCCCTGAGCTCTGTTTTAAGCCGATAACCAAGCAGCGCATTGATCTGCTCGACAAAGTCTTTTTGTGCGTGACTCGGAACCATCACATCTCGCTGTAAACCACCGCTGACTTTCACTGTTACGCCATCCACCCATCTTTCATTGGCGAGGTAATGGATCTGATCTAAAATACGGTCGCGTTCGAATGGCTGAGTAAAGCGCGCTTCGACCATTAAGGTGGCATGAGGCGAAATCGTGTTGGCGCCAATACCCCCTTCAACTTTTCCGACGTTCACCGTCGTGCCGACATTCAGCGAAGTCAGGTCGGTTAACGCCAGTAACAGCTTGGCGGCAGCGAGATTCGCATTTATCCCCTCTTCATAATGATTACCAGCATGAGCGGCGCGGCCATACAGTTCGATTTTTATCGTCGCCACCCCTTTACGCCCCACAACGATTTCATGATCCGAGCCCGCCGCCTCAAACACCATGCAAGCATCATAATTGCTGGCTAATTTTTGGGTCAGCGCTTTGCTGTCGTCGCTCCCCGTTTCTTCATCACTCACCAACAACACATCAATATTATTGACGGCGCCGTATTCGCGATAAACTCGCTGCAAGCCTCTCAAGGCGACAAAATTGCCCCCCTTCATGTCGCACACGCCTGGGCCGTAAATCCACCTATCGTCTTCGCTAAAACCCTCGAAACTTCTCGGCGGAAAAACCGTGTCTAAGTGACCTAATAGCAATAACCGAGGCGAGTTCGCGGTAAGTGGGCTTTCTAGCAATAAATGGTTACCAATCTAGGTTCTTTTAAACTCTTTAACTTTAAATTCCATGGCTTGATACCAGTGTTTGAGCAACTGGCCATTACCATCAACACCCGCTTTATTTTGAGTCCAAGAATTCAGCTCAACCATTTTTTTTAAGTCAGTAAAATCAATCATTTTCACCATACCCCTTCACAATTTATTACATACAAGCAAAACAAAGTAACAAACCTTAACGTCTTGCAAATATGCAATACAATTCACACAAATGATATGAAATTAGTGTGATAATTGCCTTATTGTGATCTATGCTGCTTTATTCCGTCTTTATAAAACAAATAACTACCTGGAGAAGAAAATATGGCGATAAATCTCGTTGGCTTATGGATGTACCAGAATTGTGGCGGTGATGTAATTGAGGAGAAAATGGTCTCTCAACTAAGAGAACGAGAGATAGAAACCGTCACTAAGCTCGACCTTGCGAATGGATTTTCGTTCAATGGGCATATCTTTTGTAATGGCACCATGATGAATGAGCTTGATTTGTTTTTCTCCTATAACGCCGGGCAGCAATCGCAATATCAAACCTACCTTTATCAAGCGTTAAACGAAACCGTTCCTACCATCAACAACTACCACTCTTTTGCTTTAACCGAAGACAAGTTTCGCACCGCTCATCATCTGAAATTAAACGGCATCGCGACCACTGATCACATTGTGTGCAATAAAAACAACATTCAAGAAATGAAAGAGCACCTCGCATTTTGGGGCGGCCAAGCGATCTGCAAACCCATCGACGGCTGGGGAGGACGTGGGATCATCAAGTTAGAAAGTGAGCGAGACATCGATCTTCTTACCCCTTATATCAACGCGCAAGCTTCCCCTCAGTTCTATATTGAGCGGGTGGTTGAAAATGATTACTCAGACTATCGAATCGATATCGTCGATGGAAAATACATCGCTTGTTACGGACGAAAAGCCGCCAAAGGCGAGTGGAAAACCAACATTACTAGCGGTGGCAGCGTAATGCTACGAGAACCAAATGATGCCGTCGTTGAACTCGCGCTCAAAGCCGCCAAGGTCACCGGCCTTGAAGTTGCTGGTGTCGATATCATTTACGACATAGAGCATGAAAAATACGTGGTGCTTGAAGTCAACGGCATTCCCGCCTTCGCCACGCCCGAGCAAGAAAAGTATGGCCTGGATTTCAATAATAAAAAGATAGCAACCTTAGTCGACCTTATCGAGCGAACGGTGACCAAACCGCAGCTTTCAACCACCAGCATTAATGTTCAGGAGGCAAGCTATGTCGTCACGCAATAACTCCCTACCGACACTGGGCTTGCTTTATCTCGATCACGTATTACGTTTTTTCGATACCTCCAACTTTAAAGGCTGGCCAAATAAAATTGAAAAAGTTGTTTACCACTGGGGTCACGATAAACAACGCTTCATCGATGAAGTCAAAGCAAAAAAGATCGACGTATTGATTGGCAATATACCCGCGACGGCCTACGAAACCTTTCGAGACATCGCCCGTGCCCTGCCGAACGTGCGCTTTTTGCCTTCGTTAGATACGCAGTTTTGTAATAAGTCGAAAGAAAATGTCACCCATTTCTGCCGCAAGTACGACCTTGCCGCCCCCAACACGCGTATTTTTTACGAGCCACGAGACGCCATAGCGTTCTTTAAAAACACCACTTACCCAAAAATCGTAAAACGCTCTTATGGGCCTTCAAATTATGGCGGCTATTTTGTTCACAAAGTAGATAGCGCAGAAGAAGCGATGGCCTTACACCAACAGAAAAAATACTACCCCACTTATGTGCAAGATTTTGTCCCGATGAAAGCGGACATTCGTATCATGCTCATTGGCCATCAACCCGTTTGCGCGTTCTGGCGACGACCCGCTGAAGGCGAGTGGCTCACCAATACCAGTCAGGGTGGGAGCATGGACTACCAAGACGTACCTGACGAAGCGCTGCAGTTAGCCGTCGATTCATCAAAAGCTGCCAATGCAGAGTATTGGGCTTGCGATATTGCCGTGAGCCATGACGAGCAGTTCAATATTTTAGAGTGCGCAACGGCCTTCGCCGCTTTCCCCTACATTCGTGATTGGATTGGTCAGTATCTGATGTGGCACCTCGCCCCGCACCACTTTAACAAACCGCGCTTTATCCACCGAAACTGGGAAGAGCTCGGCAAAATGGACGCGTCGATCCTGCGCGTAATGCGTCATATCGCTTTTGGTCGCCCAAGTTACTCAACTGATACGGGAGAGCGCCATCCTGATAGCGACGCTTACCCACTGCATAACTTAACTCACAACAACCGCGAAGAGTGGCCGAGTGAGCGCTGGAACTTCCAAGATAACTATGTGTCAAGCCATCGTGAGTTTCGCCCTACTCCTCATCATCTTGAGCTTATCGACAGCGGTATCGAAGACCACATAACGCTAAGCCCCACCGCCAGCCATCACACTGATGGGGTGAGTGCTAATATTAAGCAATCGGAGTACATCAATAACGAGCCTATCTCAACAGCTTCGACGATGACCGAGACTCAATTGTTGGCCTTTTTTGTTGGAGTTAAGGGGATAGGCCAAGGGCTGGCGTA
>Ga0070724_10001150_pt1 | contig 16309 bp, 13 predicted proteins | sample tdDd001_FD_67278 | JGI IMG/M metagenome (GOLD analysis project Ga0070724, IMG submission 67278) | Marine sediment microbial communities from the Atlantic coast under amendment with organic carbon and nitrate - tdDd00.1 | ecosystem: Environmental > Aquatic > Marine > Coastal > Sediment | place... | reverse complement strand
GTGAATTGTTTTTAGCGAAAAGGCAAAGCGCGGACTCACAAGAAACGCGCGGAAGCTTCAAGACAAACCGCGGAGCGATGTTTGGTCTTGACGCCAGAATAGCTCTAGCAATATTTGGGGCGTTATCAGTAATTTCAGGCGCAGCCTTGTATTCAGCAATACAAAAGGCAAAAACAGTACAGGCGGTAACCTCGGCAATAGAGGCTATTAAATCTTTTGAGGCTTATTATATTGATACAGGAGAGGTTTTTAAAGAAAGCAAAAAAGGAAGTGGTCTTTTAAATGTTATTTCATTAGTAGAAGATCCTGGTGTAGCAGGTTGGAATGGACCATATTTACCCTATGAAATTTTTAAACCAGATGATGGTGTAACATACCCTTCATTAAACTATCCTTTAGGAACTAATTGTAATGATGACGGAACAGGTAATATGTTAAGGTTTAGAGGGGTTGCAAATACAAATGGTGATGGAACCGATTATATTTTAGAGTTAAACTGTCTTAATAAATCTACAGCTGAAGGGGTAGCTAAGGAGTTAACAGGAAAATCTCTTGCTGATTTATTAACTTCAAACTTTTTAAGCCCTTATGATTCTGCTAATAAGGTAGGTTTTTCTCTTATAAATACAACAACAAGCTATAGGCTTTATAAAACGGTAATGACATTAAAATAAGGGAAATAAAGAGATATGTTAAATAAAAAAGGCGCGATGTTTGGACTTGACGCTAGAATTGCTTTAGCAATTTTCGGAGCATTATCGGTAATCTCAGGGGCAGCTCTTTATAGTGCAGTTCAAGAAGCCAAAACTATACATAGAGTCGCATCTGTTTCAGAGGCTATTAAGGCATTTGAGGCATATTACCTTGATACAGGTGAAATTATAAAAGAAGGCAAAAAAGGAAGTGGTTTTTTAAATATAATATCGTTGATTGAGGATTCAGGTGTTGCTGGTTGGAAGGGGCCTTATCTTCCTTTTGAGGTTCTCTTACCAGATGACGGTGTAACATACCCTTCTTTAAATTTCCCTTTTGGATCAAATTGTTCAGCAAGTGGAACAGGTAATATGCTAAGGTTTATTGGTAAAACTAATACAAATGGTCTAGGTACGGATTATATTTTAGAATTAAAGTGTATAAATAAGCCAACGGCTGAAGGTATAACAAAAAAACTAAGTAATAAAGATTTATCTGATGTATTGATAACAGGGAATTATTATAGCCCTTATGATTCTGATAAAAAAATAGCTTTTTTTGATAGGAGTGGAGATTACATATTATATTATGTAGTTATGACATTAAAATAGAAATAGTTTTTTGATTTACTCTATAAAAGGGTTAAGTAAAAAATATTTAAGAGGATGTGTGATATGTTTAAAATTAAAAAAGGCGCGATGTTTGGACTTGACGCTAGAATTGCTCTAGCAATCTTTGGAGCATTGTCTGTGATATCAGGAGCAGCATTATACTCAGCAATTCAAGAAGCAAAGGCAACGGCGCTACTTACAGAATTTCGAGAAATTTCAAAAGCTTGGGAGGCATATTACCTTGATACTGGTAATATGTTGGAGTCTTATGATTCTAATGCAGGGGCTGCAAATGATAATTTTTATAGAAGAAAATTTTATAATTTATACAAAGATCCAGGAGTGGTAGGTTGGTCAGGGCCGTATTTGTCAGACTATTATGAAGCGACATGCATGTACTGCCATAATACAAAATATAATGCTTATGTTGGAATGTTTATAGCAACAACAGATGTCGCTTGGGGAGATACTGTTGAGTGGAATGGCGCGAAATGCTCAAGCGGTAGAAAAAACTGTTTCGTATGGTCTTATTTTAGAATGGTTGATGATAATTATGCTAAATTAATAGATCAAAAAGTGGATGGAGGAGACGGGCCTTCAGTAGGTAATTTTAGATGGTGGAAACAGTCAACAGTATACGTTCATTCATTAAAAATAGCAGCGGTAAAAAATCCAGTAGATTAAAATAAGTGGGGTGTAATGCTAAATAAAAAGGATTAATGCTCAGGGGTAAACCCCGAAAGTTCAATGTGATAGAAGAACTTTTTACTAGTGGTGCCAGACCCTGGTTGTGCTATAAGCTATTTCCTAAAATGTAAAATAAAAAACCTCTAATATAGAGGTTTTTTATTGTTAGTTGTTATTTTTTAGTTTATTCTATAATAAGTTAAGTAAAATAAATTAGAGGAAGTGTAATATGTTGAAAATTAAAAAAGGTGCGATGTTTGGCCTTGATGCAAGAATTGCCTTGGCAATATTCGGAGCATTGTCAGTAATATCAGGCGCAGCTTTATATAGCGCAATTAAAGAAGCCAAAACTGTTGCTTATCTAAATGAACTGCGTGAGATTGCAAAAGCAGAAGAACAATACTTTTTAGATATTGGTAGCTCATTGTCTGAAGGTTCTCCTGGTAATAGCTTAAGAAGTGGCGATGAGTTGATTGCTAATAGTGAAAATGCTAAAGGCTGGAAAGGTCCTTACTTGCCTTATGATATATTTGGTCTTGGTTTTGAAAATACTACAAGTAGCCACCGATTTTTTATTTCTCAGCTTAGAACAAGTGACTGGACAGGATCTACAGTTGGAGGAGATATAGAATGTGCTTCAAGTGTACCTTGTGGTGTTTGGGTTGTTTCAATAGCTATAACTGATAATGATTTAATTAATGGAATTGATACGAAGGTTGATGGAGGTATTGATGCAATGAATGGGAATATAAGATACTTTCTAGGTGCTATATATTATTTTATAAGACCAGTAGTGTAATTTATTATAAAAAACAAAAAACCTCCAACTTGGAGGTTTTTTATTATATTTAAACTATCTTGTAAATTTTGAGGTCTACCGTTGTTTCTTAAATGAGTTGTGTTTGGAACCTCTATTGATATTGGTTTTTGACATGCGATTATATTGTATGGTAGTATGTGTTGATCAAAATAAGACAAGGGGTAGAATTATGATAAAAAAGGGTGCAATGTTTGGCCTCTTCAGAGTGTTAAGAAAACAATCTGGGAGATTGTTTTTAGCGAAAAGGCAGAGCGCGGATTCACAAGAAACGCGCGGTAGCTTCAAGACAAATCGCGGAGCGATGTTTGGTCTTGATGCTAGAATAGCTCTAGCAATATTTGGTGCATTATCAGTAATATCAGGTGCTGCATTATATAGTGCGATAAAAGAAGCTAAAGTAACGGCATTTTTAGTTAAGCTGGAAGAAATATCAAAAGCAATAGATGCTTACCGTATAGATGTCGGCAGAGAAGTTGTTACAGGAACAAATGGTATTGTTTCTAATGGTGGAGTTTTAGTTAAAGATTATGATTCAGATTTAGGCTGGAAGGGGCCTTATTTGTCATATGATCCATCAACATCAGCTGTAAAATTTATAATGGAGGGTAAAAAAGTTTTTACATATTCATCAGGAGATAGATCAACAGGTATTTCTGTTTTAAGTAATGGTAAGTCATGCCTTGCCGATAAAGCTTGTGATATTTATATAAAAGTTGCTTTTGTGTCAGCAGATAATAATGTAGCCGAAGGTGTTTCTTTATTTAATGAACTTGATCAAAAACTAGATGGAGGAGATGGTTATAAATCTGGAAGAATACATGCTATTCAAGCAGATAATAGCACAGCAATACCTGACCCAGACGCTTCATCTTTTAATCTTCTTTATAAGGTTGGTCCTTATGTCTTTAGATAGAAGTAAAAAAACCTCCGATATGGAGGTTTTTTATTATATTTAAACTATCTTGTAGATTTTTGAGGTCTACCGTTGTTTCTTAAATGAGTTGCCTTCTTACCAGCATACGGGTTACGAGTGTTACGTGGTTTAAATTCTAATGGAATACCATCTAGCTCATAAACCTCTCTAATACCGTTTTCTAGGTAACGCATATAGCTTGAAGGGATCTCTTCAGGGATGTTAGCCCAAATAGCAAGTGTAGGTGGCTTAATATCAATTTGAGTAACGTATTTAATCTTAATCTCACGGTTTCTTCTTCTAGGAGGTGTGTGATATGATGTAAGCTGTTTAATAAGCACGTTTAACTCACCAGTAGGGATTCTAGACTTACTTCTAAGGTATAAATCAAGAACTTGAGGCATAAGCTTGTGAACGCCTCTAGCAGTTAATGCTGAAAGAGTTAAAATCGGTATTTCTTTAATTTGAGTAATTTTATAATCTACGATTTCCCTTGCTTGTGCTCTAATTTCATCTTTGTTGTCAATAATATCCCATTTGTTTAATACAATAACAAGTGGCTTACCATTTTCAATAGCACGAGATGCAATAACACGGTCTTGTGTTTGAATACCTGTTTGAGAATCAATCATTAAGCATACAACATCAGCTGCTCTAATAGAACGCATAGTTGATGTTACAGACATTTCTTCAATATCTTCGGCAACTTTAGCTTTTTTACGAACACCTGCTGTATCAACTAGTTCAATTCTTTGGCCTTCATACTCCCATAAAGTAGCGATACTTTCACGAGTTAGGCCAGCTTCATCACCAGTTAACATTCTTTGCTGAGTTGTTAAAGCGTTAATGATAGTTGATTTACCAGCATTTGGGCGGCCAACAATAGTTAAACGAATAGGGAAATTCTCAATTGGAGCTTTTTCATCGCCAATTGATTCGCTTTCTGCTTCTTCTAGCCATTTATCATCGTCTACTTCTGTTTCTTCTTCAAGCTCATCATTTATAGCTTCATAATCAGTAGTATCATTTAATACAACGTTCTCTTCAAATAAAAGTTCAGCTTCTTTTAAAGCTTTTTTCATTTGGTTTTTATCTAGCTTACCACCTGTAAAGATAACTTCATTTTTCTTTTGTAGTAATTCTTGCTTTGTTTGATCTTCTTCAGATTCTTCATTAAGTTCTAGTGTAAAATCAAATAGAGCTTTTTTTAGTTCTTTAATACCTCTGTTGTGTTCAACAGAAATCATTAATGGCTCACCAAAGCCTAACGCATAAGCTTCATATTTTACGCTTTCAGCTGAGTTTAAGTCACATTTATTAATTGCAACATACACAGGGCGGTTACTTTTTTGTAAAATTTTAGCTAATTGTTCATCTTCACCAACAATACCATCACGGCCATCAAGAATAAGTACAATAGCATCTGCTTCTTTAATAGCATACTTTGATACTTCATTCATTCTTTTAGCTAAATCATCATCTGTAAAGTTTTCAATACCAGCAGTATCAATAAGCTGTAATAGAGTGCCGTTGTTTTCTACTTCTGCGTAGTTACGGTCTCTTGTAATACCTGGAGTGTTTTCAACAATTGCTGCTTTTCTTTTTAAAAGCAGGTTAAATAAAGACGACTTACCTACGTTTGGGCGTCCGATAATTGCAATTTTTGCAGTTTTCATAAAATAATTTTTTCCTTAATTTTATATCTATTAAATATATATAGTTCTATCTGTAAGAGATAATATTGGCTCTATCTGTTAAAAAGTAAAGGGCGCCATCAGCAACAATTGGGTTTACTGAAATGCTTTCTTTAATATTTACTGTTTTAGATAGATCTCCGTTGTTTGGATCAAAGCTAGCAATATAGCCTTTATTTGATGCAACAACAATTCTGTTACCAGCTAAAAATGGAGATGTGAAAATTGATTTTGCTCTATCTTCTTCATCTAATTTAGCATGCATAGTTTCATTTAGGTTAACAACCCATTTAACTTGTCCTGTTTTTCTGTAAATACAAGCAAGAAGTCCATTTTCTGCTACAATAAAGATACTATTGCCAGCAATCCATGGCGTTGTTACAGATGATACATTTCTAGTCCAGTATTTTTGACCTGACTTTAAATTAAATGTAGTAAGTTTACCATTATAGTTAACAACATGTAATAAGTTACCTACAATAACTGGAGATGCTACAACATCTAAAATATTTTCAGATAAATCAAATGTAGATGTACTTGCTAGAGTATCAGACCAGATTTCTCCACCTGTTTTAATATCTAAAGCATAAATTTCACCACTTGAGTAAGTTACAACAACAATATTTTGACCAATAGCAGGACTTGAATCACCTAAAATAGTAAGTTTTTCATTTAAGCCTGTGTGAGTCCAAATTAAATCACCATTTGCAATATTAAAAACAGAAAGTTTGTTATTTAATGAATTAATAAAAACTTGTCCGTCTTTAATTGTAGGAGCAGAACGAACTGGCTCGTTTAGATTTTTATGCCAGTTAATTTTCTTGCTTACAAGGTTAATAGAATATAAATCACCTGAACCTAAAACTGCAATTAAGCTAGTACCGTCAATTGCTAAGGCACCTGGAGTAATAACTTGATCAGGATCTAGTTCAGAGTCAAGTTCAAGGTCCCATTGTTTTTTGCCTGTTTTAGTATCTAAAGCGATGATTTCATGGTCTGTATTAATATTGTAAATTGTGTCATTAAAAATAATAGGGCTAGAGCTAAAGCTTTGGTAACTTTTTAAAGTTGATCCAACGCTTTTTTTCCAGGCTTTGCTAACAACCTTATCAATTTTAGGGTGCAGAGGGGCGTGATCAGCAAATCCACCTTCTTGTGTCCAATCTTGATAGTTAATTTGAGTTGGTAGAATTACTTTTAAATCAGCTAATGATAAATCAGCTTGTAGCATTGTCTGCTCTGGTTTAATTGTAATTCTTTCACCTTTTAGTTTAACTTTTTGTTTTTCTGCGCAAGCAGAAATTACAGTTAAACTTAGGGCTGTTAGTAAAGCTTTCCTTAGCATAATTTAGTCCTTATTTAATTTGAGCTAGTTTCATTTTTGCACGTTCTTGAACGTTTGCAGCAATATTAGAATTAGCAATTAATGCATTGTAAATAACTTTAGCAGCTACTTTATCGCCAGTTTTAACTAAAGCCATTGCTTTTAGTTCTTGTAATAAAGCGTAAGTAAATGCAGATTCTTTAATTTTTGCATTATCAATTACTTCGATAGCTTTTTTAGCATCTGTTGCTAAAAAGTGTTCAGCTAACATGTAAGTACTAATGTGTTTAACTGCTTGAGTTTTAGCCATTGTAAGTTCTGTAAGTGTTTTTACATACATATCTAACTTAGCATCAACTTTATATGCTTTAGCAAGTTCAAGTTTTAAAGTTTCAGAGCCTGTAGTTGTTTCTAGTTTTTCTAGCGATTTTTCGATAACGTGGATGTAGTTTTCTGATTGCGCTTTTTGCATAATTACTTCAAAAATAACAGTTGTGTCATTTTTTGATTGTTTTTCAATAGAAGTATTATATGCATTAAAACCAGCAACACCAGCGAAAATAGCTACTAAAGTAAGTATAAAAACAAACTTGTATTTGTGCCATGCTTTTTCTAGGTTTTCATAATGTAGTGTAGAATCAATTTCTTGTAGAATGTTCATTTTATTTAGTTCCTTATAAGATTTATGATTTTTAGTTTAAACTCATGCAATAGTATATAGTAAAATAGATTTTTTTTCAATAGAATAATACCTCCTAAAACTAGGAGGTATTTACTTGATGAGTAGTATTTAATTTAGTAATTTTTTTGTAAATAGGCGTTAACCCCTTTAGCAATAGATTTTGCAAGCTGTAGCTGCTTGCCTCTATTTACTAGCATTGCTCTATCTTTAGGGTTTGAAATATAGCTTGATTCAACTAAAATAGATGGGATATCTGCTGATTTTAGAACTACGAATCCTGCGAACTTTGCTTTAGTGTGCTTTACATAAACAACATTTTTCATTTGTTTTAAAACATCTTGAGCAAGTAGAGCTGATTTGTTCATGCTTTCTCTTTGAGTTAGTTCAATTAGAATACTTTGGATATCTCTAGCTTCATTTTTTAAGATAACACCAGCAATTTCATCGCCTCGGTTAGCAACACGAGCTAGACGAGCAGCCTCTCTATCAGAACTTTTTTCAGATAAAATATAAACAGAACCACCTCTTACTCTTTTATTATCATGCGCATCAGCATGAATTGAAATAAATAGGTCAGCATTTTTCTTAGTTGCACGTTTAATTCTTGTTCTTAAAGGTACAAATGTATCAGTTGAACGAGTTAAATGAGCAGTCATATTAGGATATCTATTAATTTCTTTTTGTAGTTTTTTAGCAATTGCTAAAGTAATATCTTTTTCATAGACTGACTTCCTGCGGCTAATTTTACCAACAGCACCTGGGTCAACACCACCGTGCCCAGCATCAATCATAACTACAAACTTACTTTTACGTTCACTTTTAATATCGTTTGATTTTACAGAAACTTTATTACCTCTGCTTGAATAACTAGTTTTAAGCTTGCTTGGCTTAGGTTTATAATATTTTGCATTTTTTGTGGGAATTAAATCAACAACAAGTCTTTCGCCCATTGTTTTTGTTTTGCCAAGTTTAAAATATTTATATTTCATGCCTTGTTTTAGGTCAACAACAACACGGTGTGTTTTTGAGTTAAATACACCTTGACGAATTTCTTTGATGTGGCTTTGAGGGTTAATTGACATATGTTGAACATCAGCTTTAAAGCTTGTTTTAGGTAAGTCAATAACCAAGCGAGGAGGGTTGTTTAGTTGAAAAACTTTCTTAATGCTTAAAGAACTTGTTTTTGATGCTTGAAACACCAGACGAGTGTTGCCTTTGTTTTCACCAATTCTTACTTTTTCTACACTATTTACAGCATTTGCTGAAGTTGTAATAAATACTAAGCTTAAGATTGCTACTAGTAAGTTTTTCATTATTTTCCCCGTTGTTCAGTGTGTTATATTTACTGTTTTTAGCTTTGCGATAGCTTTATTTTACCAGTTAATGTGGATTTTGTAAATTTATTTTGATTTGTTTTCAAGGAAATGTACATTAAGCCTAGCGTACATGACGAGAAAATAGAGTAAAATAACGAAGCAAAATTTTATTAACTTAGTGTTTGGCAACAATATCCGTTAACTTATCACTAAATAGATTTATCATCAAGACAATTATTAATAAAGTAAGCCCTGGAACTAAAATTAGATGAGGGGACACTAACATATATGCCATACCTTGTTTTAACATGATTCCTAAACTTGCATGTGGCGCTTGAATACCAATTCCTAAGAAAGACAGGCCAGCCTCAGAGATGATTGCTCCTGAAAATACAAAGCAAGACTCAACAATAATAATAGTTGCAATGTTTGGTAAAAAATGTCTAAAAATGATTTTTAATTTACCAACTCCAGCCATTTGAGCAGATTCAATAAAAGGTTTGTTTTTAATCTCTAGTACTTGGGCACGGCTCATTAAGGCAAAACCAACCCAACTGAATAAGCAAAGAGCAATAATAACACTTGTAAAACCATTTCCAACTAAAGCTGAAAATGCGATTGCTAATAAAATACCAGGGAATGCTAAGAAAATATCAGTTACTCTCATAACCAATAAGTCAACTTTACCTCCCATGTATGCACTTAAGCTACCAATTGTACAGCCAACTAAAACAGAAACAATCATTACAAAAGATCCAACAAAAAGAGAAGTTCTAACAGCATAGCTAAGACGAGTTAAAATATCTCGACCTAATTCATCAGTACCTAATAAATGGGCAAAAGATGGTTTTTGCAATAAAGCTTGTAAGTTAACACTTGTATGTTCATAAGGGCTAAAAAGAGAATAACTTGATAGTAGTGTTAATATCACTAGTAGAGCAATAGCAAGTTTTAAGGCTTTGTTTAGTTTCATCGTTTTTTTCCTTACTATTTTTTCTTTAGGCTTATTTGTGGGTTGATATATGCTGAAACAATATCGGCTAAAAATGTTGCTAATACATAAATAAATGCAATTAGTAAAATACAGCCTTGAGCAGTCATATAGTCACGACGGTTAATTGAATCAATTAATAATGTTCCAATACCAGGCCAAGAAAAAATGTTTTCGGTAAAAATAGTACCTGTAATTAATGCACCAATTTGTAAAAAGATAATTGTGATCATCGGCATAAATGCATTTTTTAAAACATGAACGAATAAAACTCTAGTTCTTGAGCAGCCTTTTGCCTGAGCTGTTTTTACAAACGGTTTTGCTAAGTTATCTAAAATAGAACCTCTCAGTAGCCTTGTTGTAACGGCAATTAGTCCAATTGCTAGTGAAACAGCAGGTAATATAATGCTAATAGGAGACTCATTTCCTCCAACTGGTAGTAATTGGAATTGTAAACAAAATATCAAAATTAAAATAGGGGCTAAAACAAAGCTAGGAATTGATACTCCTAAAATACAAAAACCTAAAATACTTCTATCAATAGCCTTGTCTTTATTCGCTGCTGCAAAAATAGCCAGTGGAATTGAGAAAAGTAGTGAAATTAAAATAGCTACAATTGCTAAAATCGCTGTGTTTGGCATTCTTTCGGCAATCATATCAGTAACTTTTTTCTTCGAGCCATCGCCATTTGTTGAATATAAGCTTTCACCAAAATCAGCATGTGCTAAACGAGTTAAGAAAATTTGGTATTGTTCTGTAATTGGCTTGTCTAAGTTTAAAGATTTTCTTATTTCATTTTTTTGCTCAACGGTTGCTTTTTGTCCAGCAATTAAATCAACGGGATCACCAGGAGTAATATGAATTAGAAAAAATGAAACACTTGCTACAAAAAACAGTGTAGGAATCATTAAAAGTATTCTTTTTATAATAAAATCTAACATAAATTGGCCTTAGTTTGATTGTTTTTGATTGGTTTATAGTAATAATTATTCTTTTTTAGTATAGCTTATCGTGAAAATTTGTCAAAAAAAATAGTTGATATTGAAAAAATCATTGCTATATTTTGTAAGATATGTAATTATATTAAAAGATAATTTAATTTTATTTCAAACAGAATTTAAATTTAATTTACCTTAAATCTTAGTATTTGTTAAGGCTTTAAAATAGTATTTTAGGACTATTTTTTAACACAAACAAAAAGCTGCAATGTAAAACTAAATTAGGTAAATTTGTTAACAAAAAGCTATTATTTATATTAAAAAGAAGAAAAAATTAGATGATTTTTAATAGCACGAACTAAATGTTTAATTTGATGATGATAATTTGAAGTTTGCTTGTAAATAAAGCTAAATAAACAAGATAGAAATTTTTAAAATTAATTAAGTAATTTAACTAAAGTAAATATTAAAAGCTTTTAAAAAAGCTATGTGAAACTAAGGGCGTAGTCCATATTAAAACAGGACTTATGGGGGCTTTTTGTTTTGTCGGTTTGTACCAAAAGCTAGTCAAAACATCCTACTATTAAAAGATATATTTATATTTAAATTATTTGCTTAACTTTAAATAAGTAAAGGAATTTATAAATGACAAAAAGAATCTTAATTGATGCAGTTCATGACGAAGAAATTCGTATGGTCGTATTAGAAAACGGTAAAGTTTTAGATTATGATGTACAAACAAAAGACAAAACTCAAAATAGAGGTAATATCTATGTTGGTGTTGTAAACAGAGTAGAACCTTCATTACAGTCAGCTTTTGTTGAGTATGGTGGTAATAGAAATGGTTTTCTACCAATGTCTGAAGTTAACCCAATTTTCTACGATAAATTAACATCAAAAGAAAAAGCAGAAGTTCTAGAAGAATACGCATTAACAAGAGCTGAAAAATATAACCTTATTAAACAAGCTAGAGAAATGCTAGCTTTAGCAGAGCAAGGCCATGTTTTCCCAGCTGAAGAAATTACAGCAGAAGAGCAAGCAGAAAAAGCTGCAAATGCTAAAAAAGAAGTTAAAAGATCTCGTAAAAGACCTCAAAAACCAAGACAACAAGCAAAAACAGAAGAAGTAAAAGATACTTCAGCAACAGAAGCAAAAACGGAAGTTGTTAAAAAAGATGCAAGACCAGCTAAAAAAGCACCGGTAAAAAAAGATGCAAGACCAGCTAAAAAAGCTGAGCAAATTGAATTTGACTTTGATGAATCTAAAAAAGCAGCTAAACCAGCTAAAAAAGCGAAGCCAGTTGTTGAAAAAAATGAAAAGATTGTTGCTAAAACAGTTACTGCTGAATACGGTGAGCCTAAAGCTAAATTAGACTTAGACAAAATTATTATTCCAGAGCAAGAAGTTGCACCAGAAGAGTCTAAAAAAATTAAAGTTAGCAAAAAAGAAATCGCTTTAGAAGTTGAAGATGAAGTAACAGAAGCACTAGATGAAAATCTAGAACTAGCAACTGAAGATTCAAAAGCATCTGCTAAAAAATACATTAAATTAAGAACAAAAACAAATGAAGAGCAAATCGAAGAACTTAAAGGCTACCTTCAACCTTTAAATAGAAGATACAATATTGAAGAAGTTCTTAAAGTTGGTCAAAAAGTTTTAGTTCAAGTAAATAAAGAAGAGCGTGGTAATAAAGGTGCTGCTTTAACAAGTAACATCAGCCTACCGGGTAGATATTCTGTGCTTATGCCAAATGTTGCAAACGCGGGTGGTGTTTCAAGAAAAATTTCAGACCCTGCAGAACGTTCAGAGCTAAGATCAATTGTTGATTCATTAGATATTAATAATCAAAGCAGTTTAATTATTAGAACAGCAGCTATTGGCCAAGGCCAAGCAGCTATTGAAAGGGACTACAAAGCTCTAAGCATTCAATGGGAAAACATCTTAAACGTTCTAGATAAAGAAAATAGCCCTGTTTGTGTTCATAATGACTCAAACATTATTACAAAAGCTATTCGTGATATCGTTTCAGCTGATGTTGATGAAATTGTTATTTCAGGTGAAGATGCTTATAAAGAAGCAAAATCATATGTTAAAGCAATTATGCCAAGCTACTCTAAGCAAGTTAGAGAACATAGAGCTCAAACTCCAGTTCTATCTCATTTTAAAGTAGAAACTGAATTACATAAGCTACACACAACTCGTGTTAACTTAGAATCTGGCGCATACCTAATTATTAACCCAACTGAAGCATTAGTTTCTATTGATATTAACTCAGGCAAGTCAACAGGCGAGAAAACAATTGAAGATACTGCTTTAAAAACAAACATTGAAGCAGCTCATGAGATTGCTAAGCAATTAAGATTAAGAGATCTATCTGGTCTAATCGTTATCGACTTTATCGATATGGATTCACAAGATAATGAAAGACAAGTTGAAAGAGCTCTAAGAAATGCTTTAAGAAATGATAGAGCTAAAACTCAAGTTGGTTTTATTACTGAGTTCGGTTTATTAGAAATGTCACGTCAAAGAATTCGTCCTACTTTAGAAGAATCAATGTTTAAAGTATGTACACAGTGTAACGGTACAGGTTCTATGAGATCTCCAGCATCTTCAGCAATTACTATTCTACGTGGTATTGAAGAAGAAAAACTATTTACAAAAGCTGATATCTTAGAAGTTTATACTCAAAGCGATGTTGCAGTTTACATGCTAAACCATAAACGTGATCTAATTAAAGATTTTGAATCTAAGTACAAGGTAAGAATTATCATTAATGCTGATAATCATTACATTGCACCAGATCATAAAGTTGATTTATTAAAAGTTAACCATGATGGTTCGGTAAAACGCACATCTCAAGAATTTATTATTAGAGAAAAAGCAGAAGACTTAAACCAAGTTGATAGCGAACTACTAAGCTCAATTGTTAAACAACAAAACCAAGTTAAAACAATTGATACAAAAGTTTCACTTCCAATTGAAGACGATGAAGAAGAAAGAACAGTAGAAGCAAAACCAGTTCAAGAGAAGAAAGAAAGAACTTCAAGAGTTAAAAAAGATGTTAAGAAGCAAACTCAAACATCTTCAAAAGCTAAAGAAGTATTCCAACGCTGGTGGTCTGGTAAATAAATAACAAACTCTTTAAGTAATTACTTTATTTGATTGAGTGGGTATTATGTAGCTTAACTACACTTCCCACTCATAAAATAAACTACTTATCTTAAATAGAATTGTTATTGGCTTTGATGAAAAATTAATAATTACTTTATAAAAAAGAGCTTTCTAGCTCTTTTTTTTATTGACTGTTATTGATATGACTATTACTCTAATATATAGATGAGTTACTTTTTCGAAATAAAGCCATACATATATAAGCTCAAGGAGATACTAATGCTAGAGAATTTAATCATACCTAAAAAATTAGAAAAAGGTGATACTGTTGCAATTGTTGCTTCATCATGGGGTGGTCCTGCGTCTTGTCCTAAAAAATTTAATTATGGAATAAAACAATTAGAAGAAAACTTTGATGTAAAATGCATTGTTATGCCATTTGCTACAGCAAGTGCTAAAGATATTGCTAATTCTCCAGAAAAAAGAGCAGCAGATTTAATGTCTGCTTTTAGAAATCCTGAAATTAAGGCAATTATTTCAGCAATTGGAGGTGATGATTCTATTAGAATGTTGCCATATATTGATTTTGACGTAATTCGTAATAATCCAAAAATTTATATGGGTTACAGTGACTCAACAATTTCTCATTTTATGTGCTTAAAAGCAGGTGTTAGTAGTTATTATGGACCTTCAATTATGGCAGGCTTTGCTGAAAATGGAGGGTTAATTCCATTTATGAAAAAATCTGTTGAAAAAACGTTATTTTCTAATCATATAATCGGTAAAATTGAAGATAATCAAGATGGCTACGTTATAAAACAGCATAATTGGAATGATGAGTCTTTGTTAGATTCAACCAGAGAGCTAAAGCCAGCACAGGCAACAAAAATTATTCATGGATCAAAAAATGCAAAGGGTCGCTTAATAGGAGGCTGTCTAGAAGTTTTAGAGTTTATGAAAGGAACAGACTTATTCCCTAAAACTGAAGAATTTAAAAATTCGATTCTATTTATTGAAACATCAGAGGACAATCCTAGTGCATGTTTTGTTAAATGGTGGTTTAGAAATTATGCAGCAAGTGGCATTCTAGCAAATTTAGCAGGTATCATTATTGGCCGACCAGGAAATGATGATTCTAAATATGTTGAGCAGCAGTATCAAGCTATTATTGAAGTTTTAGGCGAAGAAAATTTAGATATTCCAGTTTTAGTTAATGCTAATATTGGTCATACAGACCCTCAAATGGTTGTACCATATGGAGCAATGGCAGAAATTGATGTAAAAACAGGAACATTTTCAATTTTAGAGTCTGGAGTGAAATAATTTTAATCTACAATTAAAATAAAAAGTCAGATGTTATTCTGGCTTTTTTTATGTCGTAAACTATACATTCATATATAGTACTTTTTTTACCGCTTATGAGGAGGGCTCATGGCTCTATTTATTTTGCTTGTAGCAAATGTTTTATCTATTATAGCGGCTTTGTCTGCTTTTTCCATTGCAGCAGCAGAGCCTGTAATTTTATTTTCTGTTATTATGGTTGCAATATTTACCACTCAGCTAAAAAAGAGATTTGTAGTTAATATTTGTTTGTTTTCATTGTCTCTGGTGTATCTTGCTTTAATAGTTGTTAAACCAGTAGCAATTCATAATTTGAATTTAAAGCAAGGAGAATTTGAGGGGCCTAGGACTTTTTTAGATCTGGGCACTGGCTTTGAAGAATTAAAAAAAACAGGAATTATCTCATATGATGATACTGTTGAATTAGTCGTTTTAGATGTTTTAACTAATTATGTTACAATAGAGTTTTCTGATTATATTATTTCATATAACGAATATTCAGAAAAATATGTTCCAGCACTTGAAGGTTATCAGAGGGCTTTGGTTAGCTATAAGCAGCTATCAGAACTGCTATTATTATCTATCCCTTGTGACGTGAGTTATACTCCTATATTTATCCCGGCTCCTGGCTCTGGTATTTTAGAGGCAGATGTTGCTGAGTATAATAACAATCAAGAGAGAAACGCAAAATGCTTTAAAGCTCTAGAAGAGTCATTTAGAGTTTCAGATTTGGGTTCATATGTTTTTTATAAAATATATAAACCTACACATCGAAGCTCTATGTGGGATCATAAAAATCTTGAGCCTGTGGTTTATAATGCTTTTTTAATTAACCTTATATTATCTTTTATTATAATTCTAAATCTTACATTTATTGTTTTTCAGCGCAAATATAATTATTTGCCAGATAAAGGTAAGTAAAAAAATAATATTTTCGATTTTTTATAGCCACCCAAAGGGGTGGTTATTTTTACGTTTGTTGCTCGATTGCCACAAGTGTTGTTGCTAAATAACAGTATCTATTGCTATTTGATTCTAATTATTTTATTCTTATAGTGTAGAAATTTAAGGAAAATATACTATGAAAAATCAAATTCTATTAGCATTATCAGTATTTGCTTTAACATCTTGTGCTTCAAAAACGGCTGATGTTGAGCAAAATAGCTATAAAACAAAAAGCAAAATTGC